>Ga0115004_10000073_pt1 | contig 55391 bp, 44 predicted proteins | sample ArcticOcean_MG_C_10_FD_88737 | JGI IMG/M metagenome (GOLD analysis project Ga0115004, IMG submission 88737) | Marine microbial communities from western Arctic Ocean - ArcticOcean_MG_CB11_90 | ecosystem: Environmental > Aquatic > Marine > Oceanic | place: Arctic Ocean: Canada Basin | collected... | reverse complement strand
CTCACCCTTCCACATCCCCAGCTGACCCACCGCCGCTTCGTTCTCGAACCGCTCAGTGACATCCGTCCCCAACTCATTCTTCCGGGCGACCAATCGACGGTAGGAGAACACCTGCGCAAGCTGGATTCAGACGAACCAGAACTTACCATCGTGCAAACAGTATGGTAGGCTCTACAAATACCAAGTGATGACAGCGGGGAGTAAAACGAAAAAAATTCGAGCGAAAAAGGGGCACGAGCCCATCTCCGCCCTGACCGTTTACGATTACCCTATGGCCCGACTTCTTGATGAAGCGGGCACCGACATCCTCCTCGTCGGAGACTCCCTTGGCATGGTCGTTCTCGGCTATCCGGACACCACCCACGTCACCCTTGAGCACATCATCCATCACACGGAAGCGGTCGCTCGCGGAGCAAAGAACTCCCTCATCGTCTCGGACCTCCCGATCAACACTTACGACACCCCGGAGCAGGCACTCGCAAGTTCCCAACGTCTCATTGACGCGGGAGCTCAAGCGGTGAAGCTCGAAGGAGGAATTGCACAGGCCAAAAAAGTAAAAGCGATCACCGAGGCCGGCATCTCCTTCATGGGCCACTTGGGCATGCTCCCTCAACGAGTCAAAGAAGAAGGCGGATATAAGAAGAAAGGAAAATCAGATTCCGAAATCGAGGCCCTCATCGAAGGAGCCCTCTCTCTACAAAGTGCCGGGGCATTCGCCATCGTCCTCGAAAGCGTCGTCCCAAAAGTCGCACAACGACTCACCGCAGAACTCGACATTCCTACCATCGGAATCGGCTGCGGACAAAAAACATGCGATGGTGAAATTGCAGTCATCACCGACATCATCGGGTCCTACCCTTGGTTCGTCCCACCCTTCGCGGTCCAACGTGCCAATGTCGCCGATGAGGTTTCCTCCGCGGTGAAGGGTTACCTGGATTCCCTTTAGTCTCTATCCGATACCTCGATGATTTCCTCCGAAAAGAAAGCGTCTCTCAATGAGCGCATGATCAAAAGCGGAATCTTAGAAGATGATCTCGTCGAAAAGTTTGTTCGTGGAACTGGCAGCGGCGGGCAGAAGATGAATAAAACCTCCTCCTGCGTCTTCCTCCAGCACCCGCCCAGCGGACTCGAGACAAAAGTCCAACGCGACCGCTCCCGCGAGATGAACCGCTACCTTGCCCGCAAGGAGCTCTGCGACAAGCAGGATGAAATCACCCTGGGTAAGAAATCAGCCAAGCAGCAAGAACGAGAAAAAATCCGCCGAAAGAAACGGCGCCAATCTAGACGTCAACGAACAAAGACGGTGGCCTTAAAAAGAAACCACGGAGCGAAGAAATCACTCCGTCGCCCACCCGGCAGGTCAGATTAGCTTTTTTGAAGTTCCCCTCTCCTGCATCTCCGCTTTAATTCATCCCATGCAAGCTTACCTCGATCTCCTCACAGATGTTCTCAAAAATGGCGAGGAACGAGGCGACCGCACCGGGACAGGAACCCGCAGTGTCTTCGGTCGACAGGCCCGCTATGACCTCCGCAAAGGATTCCCCTGCCTTACCACAAAAAAACTTCATCTTCGCTCGATCATTCACGAGCTTCTCTGGTTTCTAAAAGGCGAAACCAACATCGCCTACCTTCAGGAAAACAAGGTCCGAATCTGGGATGCTTGGGCGGATAAAAATGGTGACCTCGGCCCCGTCTACGGCCAGCAATGGCGGTCCTGGCCCACCGACTCCGGCGGCAGCATCGATCAAATCGCCCGCTTGGTAAATGACTTAAAGAACAAGCCCACCTCGCGTCGCCACATCGTCTCAGCCTGGAACGTGGGAAAGGTCGATGAAATGGCCCTCCCGCCCTGCCACCTCCTTTTCCAATTCTACGTTCACGACCCCGAGTCCGAGCGACCCGGCCTAAGCTGCCAGCTTTACCAAAGAAGTGCTGATCTCTTCCTCGGGGTTCCCTTTAATATTGCCTCCTATGCCCTACTCACCCTCATGCTTGCACAGGTGTGCGGATATGAGGCCCGTGACTTCGTCCACACCTTCGGCGACCTCCACCTTTACTCGAATCACCTCGATCAGGCGAAGCTTCAACTCACCCGCGAGCCGATGCCCCTGCCGCAAATGAAGCTCAATCCAGAGATCAAGGACATCGATTCTTTCACCTTCGATGACTTTGAGCTGGTCGGCTACGAGGCACATCCCCACATTAAGGGGGCAGTCGCAGTATGAATCTCACCGGTATCGTAGCAATGACCCCCGAGCGTGTAATCGGGAAAGATGGAGGGCTCCCTTGGAACCTCCCCGACGATCTCAAATTTTTCAAAAAGCAGACCACGGGGCACCCGATCATCATGGGCCGCAAGACTTTCGAATCCATCGGCAGACCTCTTCCCAAGCGGGAAAACATCGTCCTCACCACCGACCCGGCATGGCACCACGATGGCGTCGAAACGATTCATCACACCCGTGACCTCACAGATCACCCGCTCATCGATCAACAAATCTTCGTCATCGGCGGCGCTCAGGTTTACCAATGTTTAATGCCCCTCATGACCGATTTGGTAATCACCCACATCAAAGACTCCTACGAAGGAGACACTTTCTTCCCCGAATACGAGTCGCAATTCCCCAAGAGCGAGCTCATGTGGGAACAACCAGATTTCGTCATCAAACGTCACTTCCGCTAAAACTATCTTCTCAAAATCATGGCTAATTCTTTTGAACTCACCGGTGCCCTTAAAGTCCTCGAAGAACCCCAAACCTTCGCAAGTGGATTCACGAAACGCGAATTCGTGATCGAAGTCCCCGATGGCAACTACCCTCAAATGGTAAAATTTGAGTGCGTCCGCGACAAAATCGACCAACTCAACAACTTCAGTATCGGCGATACTCTTACGGTCACTTTTGATGTCCGTGGAAATGAATATAAAGGGCGCTACTACGTAAACCTGAACGCCTGGAAAATCCAAGGTGAAGGAAGCGGAGGCGGAAACGCCCCAAGCGGCGAGGCCCCCAGTGGCGAGGCAGCCCCAAGTGATCCCCCTGCAGGAGCCTTCGACTCGAACTTCGACAACGAGTCAAAGGTCACCGAGGACGACATTCCTTTTTAAGATCACGACCAGGATTCGTCATCTTAACGCGTGCATTAAAAATTCGATGGACCGCCCACTGTCCATGAACGATTCTATCTCGCATTGTTGAAAAACAATACTCAATAGAGGGAAGATCGGTAATACCGATTTTCGCCCACCTAACCGTCCCCTTCTTCTTCAATGACTGTCACTCCTTCTCTTTCGCGTCAATTTATCTCTTCGATCCTCTTTTGCGTCGTCCTCGCCCCCTTATTATTCACGGCTACGGTCCGGGCACAGGCTCCTTCATTCAACTTAAGTCTATCACCCGCAACGGTTGGGGTTGGAAGCTGTAGTGAACTCACTTTTGAAGTGCAAAACAACAGCGCAGTGGTCGTGAACGATCTCGCATTTAGTTTGAATTTACCAGATGGCGTTTATTTGAGTAATCCTGCCAATGCAACCAGTGACTGTGGAGGAATCTTTCTCGTTTCGAATGGCGGAAATACCATTACTTTAAGCGGCGGATCGCTTGGCGCCAATGCCACGTGTTCCGCCAAAGTAGGGATTACCTTGTTGGCCGAAGGACCGTTTGATCTTACCACGGGTGATTTGACTTCAGATGCCGGGAACAGCGGAAGCGCAACCGCCTCAATCGGTATTCCTTTGACCGGGCCATCGCTAGGCTTCTCCAAATCATTTACCGCGAATCCCGTTCAGCTTGGGGGTCAAACAACTCTCACCTACACCATTCAAAACCAATCCGGAGAGGATGCCCAAGGGATTTCTTTTAGCGATAACCTCTCTCCAGGGATTGTCGTTGCGCCCCAAGCAAACATTTCCAACAACTGCGTGGGTTCCACTCTGACGGCGATCGCGGGTTCCCAGCAAATTGACTTCAGTGGAGCAACCCTCCCAGCGGGACAAACCTGTGTCATCTCTTTTGATGTGGTGGGACTATCGACCGGAGCAAACGTCAGTGTCTCCGGTGAGATCATATCCCGCTTCCCAGGCGGCAATCCGATTTCCTCCGGCCGGGCGTGTGGGGTTCTTGAAGTGATTCCCCCTGAAGATCTCGCGAACATCTCATTCTCAAAATCATTTTTGGAAGATTCCATCGATCCGGGTGGGAGGGGCTCACTGGAGTTTACCATCACAAACAATAGTCAAACGGAGACCTTCTCGGGGATTACCTTTTCGGATGATCTAGATGCCATGCTTCCCGGGGCTGTTGCGGTGGATCTCCCATTGGAGGGAGGGTTCCTGGTCGATGCGAACTTTGATGGCGGAGGCTCCTCGATCCTGGGACGGACGTGGGACTATCTTGATGAGCTTCAGAATGAAAATGGGAGAAACGATGACTATCCCGTGGACGCAAGCGGGAATGACTGGAATGGTTCTGCTTTTGATCCGTCAACTTCGGCGATCGGACCATGGAAAACCGGTAATGCTCCCTTTCAAGCAGGTGTCGTCGATGCATTCCCTCCCGGAACGCCCGCTGTCTTAGGTGGAATTGACGCCGCTGCCAATGGGCAGAACCTCGTCACTACTTACCTCTTTCGACAGCAATTCAACCTCGATGCAGACCAGGTCAACTTTGGCGACTGGTTGATTAATTATGTTTTCGACGATGGTGCAATCATCTATCTCAACGGGACTGAGATCTTCCGGAGTCCGGGAATACCGCTTGGACAAGCAACGACAACCCTCTCGGAACTCGGAAATGAAACCGGGGAGACCTCCAGCTCGATCAATCTTTCGGGAGTTCTCGTCGAAGGGCAAAACACCATTGCGGTTGAGCTGCATCAAACCACTGTAGATAGTAGCGATGCCGGTTTTTCGTTGGAGTTATTACCTGCTTCAGAGTCACCAACTACCGGTTTCAGTTATTCTGATGACACTTTTGAGGGGACTAACGATGCGGGAACTTCAAATGGAACCCTCGAGCAAATCGGTGGTTTTTCAGGTGGGGGAATCACCGTAATCGCCGGAGGAAAAAATTTCATCACCGGATTCCTCAATCCCGCCAGTTCCGGCGGGTGGTCAAGGACCTTTAGGTTGGATAGAGCCGGTTCCATTCCGGTGACTCTACGCTATCGCCTTCTCTTTGATGGCTCTTATGATGATGGTGATTTCGGACAAGCATTGTTTGAGTTGAATGGCGTTCGCTATGGAAATGGTCCCAATAACTCACTTGCTGAGTTCAATGGTGGCGGCGGAGGTGATCAGGATTCAGGTTGGCGGGTTTTTAATACCGACATTTTCCTTTCAGCGGGCGAGCACACCATCATACTGGGAGCCTTTAATAATAGTTCAAATGCAGCCTCCGAGGTCATGCAGGTCTTTTTCGATGATATTCGAATTGGATCTCCCGAGAGGCCTGCCGCGGTTTGCGGGCCAAACTCGCAGATTATGGGCAGCGATGTCTTATCGTTTAACGGAGGTCAGCTCGCCCCCGGACAATCTTGTTCATTTCGTGTTGGAGTTGAGATTCCAATCTCCGCCCCGCTCGGTAGCTACCTCAACAAGACCAGCCTCATTTCCACTGAAGTTGGGCAAAGGACTTTAGTGGGATTCCCGGCCACGGACACTTTAAATGTTGTCGCTGCGCCTCCTGTTTTCTCAAGTGGTTTTGCGCCTACCAACGTCCCCTTGAACGGCACCAGCACGCTCATCTTTACGATCGACAATCGCGCCAGTCGTCTCGAAGCCGCAGGAGTAAATTTTTCCAGTAGTCTTCCTGCTGGAATGATTATTGCCGATATCCCTAGTCCGTCTTCAAGTTGCGGTGGTTTGGTTTCGGCCGAGGCTGGAAGCGGAACGATCAGCTACTCCGGCGGTCTCGTGCCAGCAGGTGAGATTTGCAGTGTGACAGTTGATGTTACCGCAGACACTCTCGGCAATCTTGTCATCACGAGTGACAATCTTACGACTTCTCTGGGGAGCAGCGGGACTACGACAGCCACACTTACGGTCAGCTCACCTCCCCTTTTCAGCATGGCTTTTGGCCCGGAATTGATCAGCACAGGACAGGTTTCGATCATAGCATTCACCATCGACAACAGAGGTTCACAACTGGCGGCGACCGACATCGCTTTGAACCATCAACTGCCCGGCGGTCTTGTTTTGGCAACTCCAGCCAATCCTGCCACGACCTGCTTGGGCGGGAACCTGATTGCGATTTCCGGATCCGATACTATTTCATATACCGGAGGAACCGTCCCCGCAGGAGAGGTTTGTACCGTAACCGTTCGTGTCACCAGTCAGGAAGTTGGCAACTTTTCTAACACGAGTGGAGAGCTGACAAGCTCCCTCGGAAATAGTGGCACCGCGAATGAAACATTGGATGTCCAAGCGGTCGTCTCAATTGCCCTTGATGTGACAGGATCGACTGAAACGGTGATCGCCGGATCGGGCTCGGAAAATCTTACCTACGTGATTACAGCCACGAATAGTGGTCCTTCCACCGCAACCGGGATCACGATTACTCAGGCCCAGATACTTCCTTCCGGAACCGCCGTCGGAAATACCACCGTAACCTTGGGTTCCTTTGAGCAATCAACATGGACCATCCCTGTTCTGCGATCCGGTGAATCGGCTACTCTTTCAATTTCCTATACCGTCGAAGGCACCGCCCTTGGAGGAATCGGCACGATCTCGGGAAGTGCCACTCTTACCTCAGTGGATCAAATTGAACTCAACAATTCAGACAATTCAGATTCCGATCTCACTTCCGTCATTAATGTCTTTGATATCGCGCTGGCAAAAATGGAATCGATTGAACCAGTGGTGGCGGCTTCGGGGCCCGGCAATCTCATCTATACCGTAACGGCAACCAATCGCGGCCCCTCCAATGCTACCAATATTGGAATTCGAGAGTCACTCGATTTACCAGAAGGAGTGACCGTGCAATCGATCGTTCCAAGTGCTGGATCTTTTGCGCTCGATAACGATTCCAACGGCCTCTGGACTCTTAATCTTTCTCTGGGCGAGACTGCTACTCTCACGGTGACTCTCACGGTTGACACCGGCGCTCCGAATAATGGCACCGTTAGCAGCACAAGCAGTCTTGAGTCGGCCTCAGGAACAGATAGCGACAATTCCAACAACTCAGTCACCGAGACAACAAACATCGTTGCGGGTGTGGATTTAGTAGTCACCCAGATCGGCCTGGACGGGCCAGTGGTCGCCGGCTCCGGAGTTGGCAATCTCACTTACACCATAGAAGTGACGAATCTAGGGCCTCTTGAAGCCACCGGGCTAGAGCTGATGGAAATGCTTACTTTTGCAGACGGCATTGTGGTGAACTCAGTCACTCCAAGTACCGGTTCCTTCCTGGACCAAATCTGGTCAGTCGGTGAACTGGCCGTGGGCACTTCCGAAACCCTTGAAGTGACTTTGACCGTGGGGCCATCGGCTGCTCTTTCTTCGCCTGGGGTAACAAGCACAGCCTCGGTCAGCTCAGTTGATCAAACGCAGATTAATTCTGGAAATGAATCAGCCAGCGCTAGCAACGACATTTTCAGGGAAGTGGATCTCGCGGTTTCAGCCACCAATTCCCGGGACCCGGTCCTCTCCGGCTTCAACCTTCCTAAAAATCTTTTTCATACCATAACAGTCCTCAACAATGGGCCAAGCGACGCTTCCGGCGTGACGCTCAATCTGACTGAAGTCTTACCCGATGGAGCTAGTGTGGAATCGATCAACCCCGCTTCCGGGGCGTCTTTCGAGGACTCAGTCTGGACGGTTGGCGACATCGCCGTTGGAAGTTCGTCATCAATCATCTACTATTTCAATGTCCCTGAAACCGTTACGGGCGGTCTCGATCTTCTTTCAAATGAAGCCTCAATCGCCAGTGTAAATGAACTGCTACTTAATCCTACCGATGATTCCAGGGTTATCTCGACTGATGTCGTGAGCCCTTCGAGCGCGGACCTTGCGGCCGGTGCAATTTCTTTGGACCTACAAACAGCCCTCTTTAAACAAGTCATCACGATCACTAATAATAATCCTGGTGCGCTCCCCGCTTTTCGTATCCTCGTAAGTGGAATGCCCGAGGGGGTCACGATTCACAATGCCCAGGGAGAATTCGGAGGAAATTCATACCTACTTTACAACCAGATGCTTGAGAGCGGGGAAAGCATCGATCTGGTCGCAGAATACTACCAACTTGACGCCTCGGGAGGTTTTGAGCCCGTCTTTAAAATCGAGTTACTTGATCCTGTTGAAAATCAAAATACCGGCGAGGGTGTCGATACCGGTCCTCCTAAGTTCCTTCCCAATGGCGACCTCTTGATCGAATTTGCAGCTCAAATTGGCGGAGTCTATACCGTCCAATACAGTAAAAACGGTGACTCTTGGACCAATGTTGTTCCTGATGTTATTTCAGGAGGAACCCGTATGCAATGGATTGATAATGGTCCTCCCAAAACCTCCAGCCATCCCGCTGGGGAAAATCTCCGACTCTACCGGGTAATTCAAAAAGATGTCGATCAATAATCAAACCTACCTACCCCGTCATGAACCTTAGATTCAGATTTGCATACTTCGCCCTCAGTGTTTTTCCCGTCAGCGCTGGAGATGATGTGATTCCGTCAGCAAAAGGTGTACTCGATTCTCTTCCTTCGGAGGAATATTCCGCAAAAGGTGTCATCGATTTGGAAATGCCAACGCCTCAGTCAAAGACTCGATCGTCCGCAAAAAGTGGACTCTTACTACCTTCGGAGGGGTATTCTGCAAAAGGTGTCATTGATTTGGAAATGCCAACGCCTCATTCAAAGACTCGATCGTCCGCAAAGAGTGGACTCTTACTACCTTCGGAGGGGTATTCTGCGAAAGGTGTCATTGATTTGGTAATGCCAACCTCTCAGTCAAAGACTCGATGGAATCTTGGCTGGGGAATGTCCTGGAGAAAGATCGGCTCTGTCGGTTTTAAGACCGGCGCAACCAATCTGATTGCTCCCAGTGTTTTTGGCGCGAACTCGTTTACTCCTCCTCCGGGAATCGGCCCTGAAACTGGGTTATCCGACCGATTTTATGACAACGACCAATATGTCCGACAGGAACCCCGGACCCCGGCGACCGGAAGAACGACTGATTATAAATATAATGAGCATGTTCCAGGTGAGCCCCTCTTTTTGTCAGCATCGGGAGGAGAACGTCGTGTGATTACTGCTGCGTCCGCTTCTGCGCCAACCGGGTGGAGTGAAGGGGACGAATGGGAGATCTCCCCCTATCTGAGTTTGAGCCGTCTCACAGATCTTGGAAGAGGTTGGAGTCTCGGCCCCTCCTTCCATTTCAGCTTTACGAATGTTGATGGCCGGCAGGGAGGCTTAAGCACCCTAGATGCCAGCGCGCGTCGTGATATTTTTGACGTAAGGGCCACTGATCGATTCGACACCACAGGCTTGATTCTTCCCAGTGCCCCTTATACTGGCTCACCGGGAGCGCTTGCTCCGCTTCTGCCGGTTGAACCGACCAGCCCGCGAACCTTTGAGGAAACCTTGAGATCGACCGACCTTGCCGTCTTCAGCGGCTCGGCGCAGGAGTCTCTAAAGGTCAACCTATTTGGTATATCGCTCGGAGCAAATGCCGTCTATCAGTCCGAAAGCCGATTCTTTGCAGGCATCGGGACAGGAGTGGTTTTGAATATCGCCGACTGGGATGCCAAACGAAGCGACCGCCTTATTCAGGTCACCAATGGAGGAGCCCCGGTTGAGATTGCTTCGGCTGGATTCCGTAATTCCGGAACTGATTTACTCTTCGGCTTTTATCTTCAGGGATCTTTGGGTTACCAGATCAGTGATTCATGGTCAGTCGAGGCAAATGCCCGCTACGACTGGAACGAATCCCTCAATGACTCGGTCGGAGGGAGTGATTTTGACGCCAATCTAACTGGCTTCAGTCTTGGAGCAGGAGTCAGCTACTCGTTTTGATTCAGTAATTTCCTGAAAGACCGCCTTACGTAGCGAAATTACAGAAGAGAAGAATCGTAAGATCATCCGAAACAGTCTATTTGAAAACCCCGTCTCAGCACGCTGAAGCGGGGTTTTTAGCGGACGCAAATAGATTCTAACCGGTCCACACATCGACTCTCCAATTTAACCAATCATCGACACACTCCCGGAAAATCGTCACCGCAACGATGAAATAGTGCCCCCTGATAGTTCGCTCTCCAATCATGAAACCCATCGTCCAAATATCCCTCGACCTCACCAATATCGATGAGGCACTCGAAACCGCAGCCCTCGCCCTGCGGGCCGGAGTCGATTGGTTGGAGGCCGGCACCCCACTCATTCTCGCCGAGGGACTCCATGGCGTTCAAGAACTCCGCAACGCCTTTCCTGAAGTCCCCATCATCGCCGACTTGAAAACGATGGATGGAGGGTATCTCGAGGCTGAAATGATGGCCAAAGCCGGAGCCACTCACGTCGTAGTGATGGCACGCGCCCATGAAGAAACAATCAAGTGCGTCGTGCAGGCCGGACAGGATTATGGGATAAAAGTTATGGGCGACAACCTTGGCTGCCCCGACATGATTGCCGGTGCAAAGCTCCTCGAAGACCTCGGCTGCCACTACGTCATCCATCACATCGGCTACGACGAACGACGCGGCATCGCCGCCGCCGGAAAACGCATGCCCAACCCGCTCGATCAACTCCGCAAAGTCGTCGATGCCGTATCAGTTCCCGTGCAAGCGGTCGGAGGCCTCACCCTCGAACAAGCCATCGAATGCCCCCGCCACGGCGCCCCTCTCGTCGTCCTTGGCGCGCCTCTCACCATCGATGCCGATGCCTTCAAGACCGCCGACGGAGATCTTGAAGCTTCCCTACGCCTCATCTGCAACGCCATTCACGAACAGGACGTCCCCGCTTTCTAACAACGCCATCATGAAATCACCCGCCGTCGTCAACTTCGCCCCCGAATCAGGATCGGTCGAACTCCGCGAAATCGAACGTCCCACCATCGGCCCCGATGAAATTCTCCTTGAGGTCGCCAACGTCGGAGTGTGCGGCAGCGATCTTCACCAATGGACCGGGGATCATTCCTGGCCGGTGACCTATCCCGTCATCCTCGGCCACGAATTTGGCGGAAACATCATCGAACTCGGTGCGGATGTCACCGGTTGGCAGGAAGGCGACCGAGTTGTTTCCGAGACGGCCGCCATCATCGATCAAAACAACCCCATGAGTCGCCGGGGCCTCTACAACCTCGATCCTACTCGCAAGGGCTTCGGCTACGGAGTGAACGGGGCCATGACACGCCACGTCCGCGTTCCCTCCCGCATCCTTCATCGCGTGCCCGACGCCCTCCCATTCGAACAAGCCTGCCTTACTGAACCTTGCTGCGTGGCGTATAACGCAGTGGTCAACAACGCCCGCATTCAACCAGGCGATCGCGTCGTCGTCCTAGGTCCGGGCACCATCGGAATTCTATGCGCCGCCATGGCCCGCCTCTGCGGAGCACAGGTTGCGATCGTGGGACTCAAGCAAGACACCCACCGTCTCGAGATCGCCAAAGGCTATGGCTGCGAAGTGATCATCGGCGATGCCACCCCATGGGCCATGGAGCGTGACGGCCTCGGCTGCGACGGAGTCATTGATGCCGCCGGAGCCAGCGCCACCCTAGAAATCGCCCTTGAGATCGTTCGCCCTGCCGGCTGGATCAGCAAAGTCGGCTGGGGCCGCCAACCTCTGGGATTCAATCTCGATCAACTCGTGCAAAAAAATGTCACTCTACAAGGCAGTTTCAGCCACAACTGGCCGATCTGGGAACGCGTCCTCGCTCTCCTTACCAGCGGCCAACTCGACGTGCGTCCCATCATCGGCGGCGTCTGGGCTTTTTCCGATTGGCACGAAGCCTTCGATAAAATGCACCGTGGCGAAGTGGTGAAATCCGTTCTCCGACCCGACTGATCATCATGCGACTCGAAGACAAAATCATCATCGTCACCGGAAGTTGCACTGGCATCGGCAAAGCCATCGCCAAACGCTGCGTCACCGAGGGAGCCAAGGTCATCATCCACGGCTTGGAAAAAGATCTTGGGGAAGAGATCGTCACCGAACTCGGCTCCGCCAATGCCGTCCTTCTCATCGAAGACCTCCGTAACGACGGTTGCCCCGCCCGCCTCGTCGAGCTCGCCCTGTCAACCTTCGGCCGCCTCGATGCCGTAGTGAATAACGCCGCCTTGGTCGCCTCGGGCAATATCCATGACACCGACAGCGAAAAATTTCTAACCTTTATCTCCATCAATACCCTTGCCCCTTTCCTGCTCATCCAGGCCGCTCTCCCTCACCTCCGCAGCGCGCATGGCTGCGTCCTAAACATCGGTAGTATCAACGCTTGGAGCGGGGAGCCCGATCTCCTCCCCTACAGTATCAGTAAAGGCGCGCTCACCACCATGACCCGCAATCTCGGCGACACCTTGATGCGAGAGGACGGCGTCCGTATCAACCAGATCAACCCCGGCTGGGTCCTCACCGAGAACGAAGCGCAACGCAAACAGGACCACGGCCTACCCTCAAACTGGGATTCCCATCTCCCCAGCGTCTTTGCTCCGGCCGGTCGCATCCTCCGACCCGGGGAGATCGCCGCCGCAGCAGTCTTCTGGCTCTCTGATGAATGCGGGCCCGTCAGCGGCCAAGTCATGGAACTCGAGCAGTTCCCACTCCTCGGTCGCAATCCTCCGAAAGACACCACCACCATCCCCAACAACTAGCAACGTCTATGCCTCGGCTCGCCGCTTTTCCCAAAGCCTTCATGCAGGCCCTCTGCAAGGATGGCACAATGACTGTCTCCGAATGGATCAGCCTTGCCGCCAACCTCGAGATCGAGGGCCTCGAGTGGTATGCTGGCTTCCTCGAAATGGAGGACCCAGCGAACTGGTCACGCTTTCGAAAGGAAGTGGAAGACCATGGCATGGTCATTCCCATGATGTGCTGCTCGCCGGACTTCACTCATCCCGATCCTGCCTTCCGGGAAAACGAAATCGCGAAGCAGAAACACTGGATCGAAATGACCCACGCTCTCGGCGGTTCCTATTGCCGCGTCCTCAGTGGTCAACGGCGTCCCGAACTCTCCATCGAGGAGGGCATCACCTTCGCCAGCGATTCAATCCACGCGTGCCTGCCTCATGCTGCGGAACGTGGCATCACTCTCATCATCGAAAACCACTACAAGGACGACTTCTGGAACTTTCCTGAATTCGCTCAGAAAATGGACACCTTCTGTAAGTTGATCGACCGTATCGACAGTCCCCATTTCGGCGTCAACTACGACCCGAGCAACACTTACCTCGCCGGAGAAGATCCCCTCGAACTCCTCAAGCGCGTCTCGCATCGCGTCGTCACCATGCACGCCAGCGATCGCTACCTTGCCGAAGGCACCCTCGAAGATCTCCGCCGCGAAGAAGGCGGCGTCACTGGCTACGCCAAACGCCTGCGCCACGGCGAGATCGGCAAAGGGCTCAATGACTACGATGCCATCTTCAGCGAACTCAAGCGCGTTGGCTTCGACGGTTGGATCAGCATCGAGGACGGAGTCGACGGAATGGACCAACTCGCGCGCAGCGTCGCCTACCTTCAATCCAAGATCGCCACCTATTGGCCCGAAGAAGAGCTTCCACCTGCCAAATCCTCTTAATTTCTAGATTCAAGCCAAGACGTTTGGCGAAAATCTAAATAGGAACGTTAGCAACAGCTCCCAGCAGTAGATGGCCCTCTACTTTGTGAAATTGGTCGGGGCGACAGGATTCGAACCTGCGACCTCTTCACCCCCAGTGAAGCGCGCTACCAAGCTGCGCTACGCCCCGACGTACCATACGGCGGGCAGGTTTTGCCAGAGAATCAAGAATTGGCAAGCCCGTAATTTCGTGTCATTCCCTTATCCGTCCTTATGCCGAATCGAACGAAAGTCGCCATCGTCGGTGCCAGTGGTTACACTGGCCTCGAATTGCTCAAAATCCTCTTCTGCCACCCACAGGTTGAAATAGTCGCCGTGACCTCGCGCGCCAATGCAGGACACAAAGTCACTGATCTCTTCCCCAGGTTCGAAGGACACCCTGGAGCCGATCTGGCATTCATTGAACCTGATATGGCTTCGGTTGCTGCAACCGGAGCCAAAGTCGCCTTTCTTGCGCTCCCCCATGGAGCTGCAGCGCCTTTTGCATCCGAACTCCTTAATCTCGGATTAAAAGTCATCGATCTCAGTGCCGATTTCCGGCTCGATGACCCTGAAGTCTATGCTGACTTCTACGATCAAGTTCATCCCGCCCCCAAACTCCTCAAGGAGGCGGTCTTTGGACTTCCAGAAATCCATAAGGAAGCCATTAAAGGCGCGCGCCTTATTGCTTCTCCCGGCTGCTATCCGACTTCCATCATGCTGCCGTTGATTCCACTCATCAAAGCTGGATTTATCGAGACTGATTCCATCGCGGTTTCATCAATGAGTGGCGTCAGTGGCGCTGGTCGAAATGCAAGCATCCCGCTGATCTTCGCGGAGTGCAACGAGAGCGTCCGCTCTTATGGACTCCCCCGCCACCGTCACCTTTCAGAAATCGAACAAGAACTTAGCAAAGCCGCTGGCGAAAAAATCACGATCTCGTTTGTTCCCCACCTCATTCCGGTGACGGCAGGAATCTACACCACGATATTTGCTAAGCTGAAAGGGAACTTTTCAGAGGTTACTTCGATCATGGAAAACGCCTATGCCAACGAACCTTTCGTCAGACTCCGGGGCGAATGTGTCTCCCCTGACACCAAGCATGTCGTTGGAACAAACTACATTGATATCGGATGGCATCACGATGCGCGCACAGGAAAAATCATCCTTCAGAGCACCGAGGACAATCTTGGCAAGGGAGCTGCTGGACAAGCAGTGCAAAGCTTCAACCTCATTGTGAGTAATTTAGAGATTGCCGGGTTGCAAAGACTCTAACATCACCCATCTTCCTCTAATTATGGACATTCCCTACACTCGGATCAAAGGCGGCATCTGCGCCCCAAATGGTTTCGTCGGGAATGCGGTTTCTTGTGGCATCAAAAACCCTGACTCTGATCGTCTGGATCTCGCACTGATTTACTCCAATGTCCCCTGCCAATCGGCCGGAGCGTTTACTCAAAATCGAGTGAAAGCAGCCCCAGTGAGAATGACTCAAAGCCATCTCCGCGCGAATCCAGTTCGGGCGATCATCAGCAATAGCGGCAACGCAAATGCCTGTACCGGAGTCACTGGCTTGGCCGATGCCAGAGTTATGGCCAAAGAGACTGGCAAACTCCTTGGAATTCGCCAGCGAGAGGTCGCAGTCACCTCAACAGGAGTCATCGGAATCCCTCTTCCCATGGCAAGGATCACGCCCAAGTTTGAAGAGCTTGTGACCGGCCTCGAACCCAAAAAGGGAAACGAGATCGCCAAGGCCATTATTACGAGTGACACCATTGAAAAGGAGTTCGCTATTTCCTTCGATTATGAAGGCACCCGAATCCGCATTGGCGGCTGTGCCAAAGGAGCTGGGATGATCAACCCTAACATGGCCACCATGCTCTGTTACATCACCACGGACGCAAACGTCGGCGCGCTCTGTCTCTCGAGAAGTGTCCAGGACGCCGTCCAAAACACTTTCAATCGGATCACTATCGATGGCGACACAAGCACAAACGACACCCTCTTAGTTCTGGCGAATGGCGCAGCCGGCAATAAAGTTTTCCATCGGGGCAGCAAAGGCTGTAAAATCTTTTGTCATGCTCTCCAGTTCGTAATGAACAAATTGGCCAAAGCAATTGTGCGAGACGGCGAACGGGTCACCAAATTTGTCACCGTGAGAGTCAAGGGAGCTCGCTCTCAGAATGACGCTAAAAAAGTGGCTGATGCCGTCGCCAATTCGTCCTTGGTCAAAGCTTCCTGGAACGGTGAGGATCCTAACTGGGGACGCATTATCCATGCCGTGGGCTATTCAGGCGCGAGTGTCCGCGAGGAGATCGTCGATATCTATTTCGATAAGAAGCAGGCGTGCGCAGGAGGACTTCAAGCAAAGACCAATCCAGAGGTACTGAGGAACATTGTTCGCAAAAAGGAATTCACCATCACTATTGATCTGAATCGAGGGAATGGAGATTACCACATCTATGCTTCAGACATTTCACCTGAATATGTGGAATTCAATCGCTCCGAGTATGCTTACTGGAAGCAGGCCAAGAAAGACGGAGTTTTCGATAAGTAAGCGGCCCGATCCGCCCCTGAATGGATGAGGGCATAAAAAAACCGGTGCCTTTTGGAGACACCGGATCTTGAAATAGAAGCGTTAGGCGCTTAAGAGAAGATTTCCTTAATTGGCTTACCAAGATCCGCCTCAGCTCCGCCCATACGGAAAGGTCGTCCACTTGGAGAACTAACGACCTGTGAGTGGTCAATTCCCAGCGCATAGGCGATCGTGGCATTCAAGTCTTGGTGAGTGACAGGCTTATCGGCAACTTTGTGCCCCCCTTTATCAGACTTACCATACTTAGTTCCACCACTCACCCCACCACCTGCAAGAACGCAGGAGAAGCAGCTTGGATGGTGATCACGTCCACTATTGTGCTCTGCGACAATATTGGGAGTCCGGCCAAACTCAGTTCCAATCACAACGAGAGTCGTCTCAAGGAGACCACGCTCGTCCAATTCAGAAACAAGCTGTGCAAACGCACGGTCAAGAACGGCCGCACGGCCCTCAACGGCATTAAAGTTATCATAGTGAGTGTCCCATCCACCGTGGGAGACTTCCACAAAGCGGACACCAGTCTCAACAAGACGACGCGCAAGAAGACATCCTTGTCCAAAGCGATCCTTTCCGTAGGCCTCTCGAACTTTGGCTGATTCTTCGTTAATATCGAAAGCTTTCAGATCCTCACTCTTCATCAGCTTCACGGCCTCTTCGTAGAGAGCATCGTAAGCTTTCACATCTGGAGTACTGTACTTCTCGGTAAAGCGACGGTTGAGAGCATCAGCAACCGCAAGGCGATGTTTGAAATCCTGCTCGGTGACACTTCCTGCACGAACAGAGTTCTTAAGACCTTCATCAGGGCGACCAAGAGGAACACCGCCAAACTCAGCACCGAAGAAACCAGGAGAAGAAACACCGGGGCTCGTATTGGCGGTCACAAAACCAGGAAGAGTGGTATTCTTTCGACCCTTCATGCGAACGACCCAAGCACCAATTGCTGGGTGGACGATGGTGCCACGAGGAGCGTAACTGCGATGAAGAAGATACTGACCTTGCTCGTGAGCTCCCTGACGGGATGTCATTGAGTTGATCACGCACATCTTGTCACCCACTGCAGCACTCTTTGGAAGATACTGGGAAATCTGGAAATCCCCCGAGGTGGAAATTGCCTCAACAGGTCCCTGGACCTCCTTGTTGTTTGGCTTCACATCGAAAGTATCGAGATGACTCATTCCTCCGCCCATGTTCAAGAAGATGACGCTTTCAGCAGTCTTAGCACGACCAACCGTATCCTGTGCTCCGAGAGAGCTGGTGAGGCCTGCTCCGAGCATCGGAGCAACAGAGACACCAAGATAGGTGTGTGCGGAGTTAATCAGGAACTGGCGGCGGCCCAGTTCATCGGCTTTGAAAAAATCTGAACGATTCATGGTTAGTTTGTGTGAGATTGAATGAGTGGGTAGGGCTATTGAACGAACATGAATTCGTGCGTGGAAAGTAGTGCGGAAACAAGATTCTGGTAGCTGTCACGGCTTCCGTCGATGACGTCACGCATGAGCATATTCATTTCGTTATCCGTAGGAGGACGGCTCAAAATCGCGTAGTAGAGGTAACGAACTTTATCTGCATCGGTCGTTCCCTCTTCTAATGCATTGTAGACTGCCGCCCCTTTATTATTAACGACAAGCTTTTCAACATGACCGTTCATGACCTCGAGAACCTGTGCCATATTCGCGTCACGTGTCGCGGCATTCACAAGGCTTCGATCTGACTGACCGAACGAACGTAAGAAGTGACCTGCAGGTGCCGGAGCGCGGAGCTCTGAGGCACGAGCGACTCCCCCAGCAGGCCCAGGACGCTCTTTCTGAGCCATCATCATCATGTCCTTAGAAGCTGATCCACTAGCGGTATCTTCGAACTGACGGATCAGCTCTTCAGCATACTTTTTATATTCAACCGGCTTCTTGATTGCCATCACCTCACGAGAGAGCTGAGACATCGTCTTCTGGCCAACGAGAACAGGCTTGCCGTCGTAATAAATATTGTCGCTGTGTTTTCTCTTCGCAAGATTGTCTGGATCATCGGCGATCAAAGTCACCAAGGAATCCCAAAGCTGCTCAGAACTCATGCGCGCCAGCTGACGACCATTAAAGGCCTGAGGCACGCCTACTTCGAACGCTTTTGGATTTGCGGCAAACTGGAAGGTGCGTGTTCCAAGAAGAACTTGCTGGAAGGCCTTAAGGTCATAGTCGAGATCGACCATGAGACGCTTGAGGTAACGAGTCAGCCCTGGTGAAAGAGCTTTTTCCTCCTTCACATATTGGTCAACAGGGAGAGTCAACGGTGCACCCATGACACGATCCCACATACGGTTGACGATGACGTAATCAAAGTTGTCATTCTTGGTGGTCATCCAATTACCGAATTTCTGACGAGCACCTTTGGTCGTACGTCGAGCCGAAGAGCTAATGCGCTGACCGAAATGAGTCTTACCTCCGACCATCTCACCAGGATCGCCATCACGATACTGGTAGTCTCTTGGAAGCTTAATGCGTCCATCTCCTTCATCAGCAAGAGTGAGGTAGTGAATATTGTCGCGCATCCAATACATCATTTTACCGAGATCAGAACGACGGAAGTCAGGATCATCGACCATCTTGACGGTTTGACCCCAAACTTTCGAATTCATCTCGCGCTGCCCACTAGTGAAAGCGGCAAGCTGGAAAAAATCCATCCGTTCCCACTTATTGAGAGGACTGTCATGGCACTGCGCACATTCAAAACGTTCGCCCGTGAAAATCTGCATCGTGATCGAGAGGTTATCCAAGGGCATTCCCTTATCCCGAATGAAGTAACCGACAGCACCGTTTCCTGGCTCCCAGGCGATTCCTGAAGAGGAGACTAGCTCACGAGAAAATTGATCCCATGGCTTATTTTCAGCCACAGAGTCGGTGATATACTGAACGTATGGAACAAGCGTCGTATTATTCGCGTTCCCATTCTCAGTGATCCGGAGGAGATCCATAACGTAGTTCTGCATGTGACTCCGATAGCCATCCGTGCCCAGTAGGTAACGGGTCAGCATTTCACGCTTGTTGACGTCATCAATCTCCAAAAAGTTTTGCGCTTCCTTCAGAGTCGGAATGCGACCGTTCGCAACGAGAAAGCTACGTCGCAAGAAAGTGGCGTCATCGACAACATTAGGAACCTTCAGTTTTTTACTGCGGAAAATCTCGGCAACAAATTTATCCACCTGAAAGGATGCTTTCTTGAGCTCTTCAGGTGATTTTTTGTCAGCTGTCTGTCCTACTCCAGGGAGTATTAAGCCGCATAGCGCGATAATGGGGAGAAATCGGGATTTCATTTTGTGAGTGATGAATGCGAGAATGTTAATTTCGCTAAGGGATCTTTGAGAGGCTAGGCTGTTTGCTCACCTCCTGTCAATTTTGGAAGCTATGGCAGATTCATCTTGTTGTAATATAGGAAAACCGCAGTCTGTGGGCGCATGTCACCCGAGTTCAACCTCCTCGCCGTTTGCTTGTTGATCACATTATTTGTGTTCTGGAATCTCGATTTTATCGCGACGATTCTCACCCTCAAAAACCTCGAACCTAAGCTTCCGGAAGAATTCCGAGGAATTTGGGATGACAAAAAATACGCTAAAGCGCAGGACTACGAACGCGCCCAAGCCAAATTCGGCATCATTTCCTCGATTTCAAACCTCACTCTCTTCTTGGCCTTTTGGTTGATGGGAGGATTCGGATGGTTTGACTCTCTTGCTCGCGGATATGGATATGACCCGATTCCAACCGGGCTTATCTTCATGTCGGGTATCTATCTCGCCAGTTGGATCGTCAGCCTTCCCTTTGACATCTACAGCACCTTTGTTCTGGAAGAGAAATTTGGTTTCAACAAAACAACCCTTGGAACCTTTATTGGAGATCAGATCAAAGGATTTGCCCTCACCGCTCTCATAGGTCTCCCGATCATCGCACTCATTCTCTGGATCTTTCTCTCGGTCAGTCATGCTTGGGTCTGGGCTTGGCTCTCGGTCACCGTCATTTCTCTCGCCTTAACTTATCTGGCTCCTTCCTTGATCCTCCCTCTCTTCAACAAGTTTACCCCACTAGAGGATGGAGAGCTCAACAAGGCGATTCAGGCCATGGCCAAGAAGTGCGAGTTTCCCTTGACTGAAATCTCAGTGATGGATGGTTCCAAGCGTTCCGCCAAGGCCAACGCCTTTTTCACCGGCTTCGGAAAGCGTAAGAAAATCGCCCTCTACGACACCTTGGTCGAAAAACAGACGACCCAGGAATTGGTGGCGGTTCTCGCTCATGAAATTGGTCACTTCAAAAAGAAGCACATCGTTCAGCGCCTCGTGCTCTCCATCATCCAAACTGCCGTCATCTTTTTCCTTTTAGGAATGGCCACTGATGCGAATTCGGCCTTCGGTAAGCTTCTTTATGCAGCCTTCGGCGTGATTCCGTCCTACGCGGTCGGCCTCGTTCTTTTCATGATCGTCTTTAAACCGGTTTCCCGAATCCTCTCGATCTTGATGAATGGACTCTCCCGAAAGCATGAGTTTGAAGCCGATGCCTATGCTGCGGATTCCCAAGGGACTCCCGACAATCTCATCTCGGCTCTCAAGAAGCTTTCCGCAGAGAACCTTTCAAATCTGACACCTCATCCTTTGGAGATATTCCTCGATCACTCCCATCCTCCGGTCCTCGTTCGTATCGAAGCCCTCAAGGGTCGATCTGTTCAAGCATGAGCCGATCGAAACGGGCTCTCATCTTGTCAAAAAATGGCGTTTCGGCACCGCAAGACGTTTCGTCAAGTCGGGTCACCCGTTGAATTCTGCGCGTGCTGCTGGTGAGCCAAATCTCATCAGCCTCCGATAGATCATCGGTTGGGATGGAAATTTCGCGATGTGACCACTCTTCCTTTTTAAGCAGATTTAGGACAAGAGCTCGGGTAACCCCGGGAAGACATTTATCGCTCAAGGGCGGGGTCATTACGACGCCCTGACGTACGACAAAGACATTCGACCCACTCCCTTCGATCAAGTTCCCTGCTGAATTCGAAATCAGGATCTCATCAAAGCCCTTTCGCTTCGCGTCTTCCATCAGAAGGATATTTTCGGCGTAAGACAAAGATTTCACGGCATCCAAAGGACCTGTGAAATCCCGTGAACCTCCTAAGCAAACTTTCGCTTCTTCGGGGAATTCGACAAATGGTGTTGTCGTCACAAATGCCGTAGGTGCACCCTTCCGTGAAACCCCGGGTCCTCCGACCCCTCCGGTAATTGTCACCCTAACACGTGCCACTTTAAATTCATTCGCGTTGAGAACGGCCAATACGGCATTTCTCAACAGCTCAGAGGAAGGGATCTCCATGGAAAAAAGGTGAGCCGCTTCGCTGAGTCTCCGATAGTGACGAGTCCATGCAAAAGGCTCTCCTCGCAGCGCGAGAAGAGTTTCAAAAACCCCTTTTCCCACCGTCAGCCCAGTATCAAAGGGAGAAAGGCGAACTTCTTCTTCAGGAATCAGGCTCCCGTTCTGCCAGACAATCATCGACCTCGGTTTAGGTGTTCGCTATCTCCCTCGCAACCGTGAAATTTCCTCTCCATTCTCACCTCGCGCAGCGAACTGATGCCTCGCAGGTCGGCGCCCTCTTAGGTGATTTTGTGCGTGGAACCCCTGAAAGCCTCTCAGTATATTACCCTCCTGACTTGATCCGCCATGCTGAGTCCTTCATTGGCTCGTAGAAATTCCTGAAGTTTTTGCTCTCCGTCTACGGTCCCACTCAGGTTCTCGGGATGGGCCAGCAGCCATGAGCGTCAAAAAAGGTCTTCGTCCTATACCAGAAGAGATTTGGCCATTTCACGAGCAGAGTCTCCTCCCCCTCCCAACATTCGTACGAGTTCGTCAATACGCCCTTCTCCACTCACCTCAGTGAGAGAGGAAATGGATCGCCCACCCTCGACCCGCTTTTCGACCACAAAATGTTGGTGCGCGACCGCGGCAACCTGAGGAAAATGCGTAATGGCAACCACTTGATGACGCTCACCAAGGCTAGCCATCTTCACTCCCACCGCACGCGCGATTTCTCCGCCCACATTTGCATCAATCTCATCAAAGACCATGAGCGGCGTGCTGTCCTGATCCGCGAGCGCATTTTTCACGGCGAGCATGACACGGGAAATTTCGCCACTGGAAGCAACTTGCCGGAGCGGCTTGAGTGGTTCACCCGGGTTGGGACCAAATAAATACTCCACATTTTCGAGCCCGACACTCCCGGGTTCCTCGCGAGCATTCAGTTCGACCTCAAACTCACCCTGTTTAAACCCAAGGTCGACAAGATGATTTCGGATTTCTTGCGCAAGAGCTGGCGCCGATTTCTTACGTTTAGTGCTGAGCTTGCGTGCCGCCGTCCGAAGCTTCTTCAAGGAGTTCTCTACCCCATCCTTGAGCCCTGCAAGATAGGCTTCCCGGTTATCGGAACCTTCGAGACGCTGTCGAGCATCCTCCGCATGCTCAATCGCATCTTCAATCGTCGGGCCATACTTCCGCTTCAGCGTTTCCAATAAGTTGAAGCGTTCTTCCACATTACGAACCTCCTCGGGATCAAGGTCGAGTTCTCCCAGATAGTCGGACACACACCTCTCAAGTTCCTGCATTTGGGCCACGCTTCCTTCCACCTCATCACTGAGATCAGAAACCGCCGGATCAATCTTACTCAATTCATGGGTCAACCTTTGAAGTTCCTCCAATCCCGGGGAAACGGTCTGGGTGAGCAGTTCTCCCGCCAGCCCAGCCAATTTCCCAAGTCGACTTGCGTTGCTGGTGCGCCGAAAGCGCTCTTCGAGATCGACTTCTTCGCCTGCCTTCAATGCGGCGGCATCAATCTCCTCCACCTGAAAGCGGAGCAGCTCCTTTTCTTGATCGCCCACCTCCCGCTGTGCCCGAGCCACCTCATATTCCTCCTGGGTATCCCGCCACTGGGACCACAAATCGCGATATTTTTGCATCTCCGCACCAGCCCCGGCATAGGCATCAAGCATCGCCATTTGCCGCTCAGGAGAGAGAAGGGATTGATGATCGTGTGGTCCATGCAGATCGACAAGATGTTGACCCAGTCTTTTTAACACTCCGAGAGTCGCGATTCCATTATTGACGAACTGCTTGTTACTCTTCGCTCCCACGATTCTCCGAATGATCAATTCGCTACCTTCACAGAGATCGAGACCAGATTCCTCCAGGATCTCATTGATCACTGAAACATCAGGAAGGTTAAAAATGGCCTCAACGGTGCACTGTTCCTCTCCTGTCCTGATGATTCCCTTATCGGCCCGCTCTCCCAACACGAGCTTCAGTGCGCCAACGATCACTGATTTTCCCGCTCCTGTTTCACCGGTGACTCCCACAAGCCCTCCACCAAGATCCCATTCCAGATGATCGACGAGAGCTAGGTTCCGAATTTTAAGAAGGGTGAGCATTCCGTTTTGCGATGACCGCGGCATTATGCCAAGCTACGCCCAGCTTGCAACCATGAGCGAACATTTCACACCTCCTCTCCCCTCGATGCGCTTTCGTTTCCTTGGAACCTCAACCTCGGTAGGAGTTCCCGTGATTGGCTGCGATTGCCCCACTTGCGTTTCGTCGGATCCCCGAGACGACCGCTCGAGGAGTTCGGGCTACCTTGAAGGCCCCTTTGGCAAGATCCTCATTGATGCAGGCCCCGACCTCCGCCAGCAGGCTCTCCGGGAAAAACTCAGCAAGGTCGACGCCGTAATATATACCCATCCTCACCTTGATCACGTGATGGGCTTTGACGAGCTGCGAGCCTTCTGCTGGGGGAGTAAATCCCCCCTCCCTCTCTATGGATCCCCCGAAACCTTAAAAGCGCTGACTACCATGTTCCCCTGGGCTTTCACCAAAGAGAAAATCTCCCCGGGATACGTTCACCCATCCGCTCAGCCCTTTGACGGCCCCTTTAAGATCAAAAACCTCCTAATCACTCCCATCGAAGTCTATCATGGCAATGTCAGAACTCACGGATTTCGCTTCGATCATCCCGGCGCGAAGTCGCTCGTCTATATTTCTGACGTTAAAACGATCCCCACCAAGTCCCTCAACCTCATCAAAGGAAGCGACATTTTAATCATCGATGCCCTGCGGGAAAAAAGTCACTCCACGCATATGTCAGTTGCCGAAGCCCTAGAGAGCGTCGAAACTCTAAAAATACCCCGTGCTTACCTCACGCACATCTCACACGAACTCGACTGCGCCACGCTGAGCGCCACGCTTCCAAATTCCATCTCAATTGCCTACGATGGACTCTCCCTCGACCTTTAAAGCCAAGTCCACATGATTCTCCGTCTTTTCATCTTCGCGCTCTCTTCTTCGATGGCTCTTTCCAATCCGGCACCGCTTCAGCCAGGCCATGTCGCGGTAGTTTATAACTCTGCCTCGCAGAAAAGTCGGGAACTTGCGGAATTCTATGCCATGAACCGCCGAATCCCGGTAGCCAATCTTGTCGGTTTGATTCTCCCTGAAGAGGAAACAATTGATCGAGAAGCTTTCGAACGCAGAGTTCGTGACCCACTGCGAGAAGAGTTCACAAAACGTCAATGGTGGACCCTGGGAAAGAATCAAAATGGCGTCCTTATCGCCGCGAGCAACAAGATCCGCTGTCTCGCTCTCATGAAAGGAGTGCCCCTCAGAATCACACGCTCTGAGATTCCAGCTGGTGAAGCGCAAGGCAAAGGACAGTTTCTGGAAATCAACGAAGCCTCTGTCGACTCCGAACTAGCGATCATGGGAATTCATGGTCTCCCAATCGGAGGTCCCATCGCGAACAAATATTTCAGTAAGGAGGTCCCCTTCATCCAGATGCCCACTCCCTATCTTCTTCTAGTAGGTCGCATCGACGCAAAAAGTTACCTCACTTGCCAACGCATGGTGCTCGACGCTCTCGACGCCGAAGAAAAAGGGCTCTGGGGAAAGACCTACCTCGATTTCGCACTCAAAGGGGGCGCTTTTGCGATCGGAGATAAATGGCTCGAAGGAATTACGAAACGTGCTCTCGCCTCCGGATTCCCGACCATCACGGATCGCACCAAAGACACTTTTGTCACCAACTACCCCATGTCTGATGCGGCCATTTACTTTGGCTGGTACACCTTTCATCGCAACGGTCCGTTTCTCAATCCTGAGCTCAAACTTCAACGGGGAGCGATCGCAGTCCACCTTCATTCCATGAGCGCGGCCCAACTGACGGATCCTTCCAAGAACTGGTCAGCGGCGCTCCTTGAATCTGGTGCGGCCGCCACTCTGGGAAATACCTGGGAACCTTACCTTCAGTTCTCCCATAACTTTGACATCTTCCATGATCGCCTTTTGAAAGGATACTCTTTGGCTGAATCAGCTTCGATGGCGATGAATGCGATGTCCTGGCAGAATCTCGTTTTAGGTGACCCCCTTTATCGGCCCTTTAAAAATAATGGGAAACAACCTGAAGACATGAATGAGTCCAAGGAATACAAAATACTCCGAATGGCTCATGAACATTGGACAGATTCAAAAATGCGTAACGGCAAGTTGAAGGGAGCCGCCGAGCGCATGAAAAGCGGAATCCTATTTGAGGCGATGGCCTGGGAAGCCCTGGAAGCCCATGATTATGACAATGCGTCCAAACAATTCCTACTTGCTGAAGATAGCTTCGTGAGTCGCCCTGATCAACTCCGCCAAATCCTCAATCAAGTCGAACTAGAACGGAGGAGAAAGGATCCCGAAAAAGCACTTGGCCTTCTGAAGATCGCCGTAAAAAAATTCCGTGACCTCCCTCAAATAAAAGCAGTCCAAGCGCAAATCGTCATTCTCGACCCACCGGCGCCACCGGCCACAAAATTAAAGAAGTAGTCGTTATGACATACTCCGAATTACTCCACATCACCCAGTCTCGGGAAACCCTTCTCAGGGAGGAGACTCGGCATCCCGATCCCGATGAAATCGAGGTCCAATCACGATGGTTCGCCGGCTATTTCCCATCCGAGCATCTAGGAAATCACGGCCAAAAAGTAAAAATTATCTCGCTAGGAGAATGGAATCGAGGCGCAGGCCCCGACTTCCTCAGAGCTGCCGTTGAGATCGATGGCGAGGCACACCAAGGACCCATCGAGCTCGATCTCGACTCCCGCAGCTGGGACCTCCATGGGCACAGCGAGAGCACGCATTTTAATGACGTCATTCTCCACATCGTCCTTCACGATCAGGGGCCCACTTATTTTACCCGCAGCTCTACTCACCGCGAAATCCCGCGCATCTGCCTGTCGCCCGAATCAGTTCAAGAAGCTTTGGGCCATCCCAGAATCAGTCAAGCCCTGGCCCGACCCGGGGCGTGCCTGACTCCCTTGGCTCGCATGCCCGATGAATCAATCGACTTACTATTGAAAGAAGCAGCGCTCCATCGGGCGGAAGAAAAAGCTCTCCACTTTGAGCACCACTCAGAATGGCAAACCCCATCCCAAGCTCTCTGGGAATCGTTTGCAGATTGCTTGGGCTACTCCGAAAACCGCTTATCAATGAGGCTTCTAGCTCAACGACTTCCAATTCAGTCACTCAAAAAACACCCTGCTGAGGAGATCGAAGCAATCCTCTTCGGCTCTGCCGGATTCCTCTCCCCCGCGCTCCATGAGGATGCTCCGGACGACTCAAAAGATTACCTCCAGTCCCTTTGGCATCATTGGTGGAAACATCGTGACCAATATGAATTTGATAGAGACCGACAGCTCGCTTGGTCCACTCGCGCGACCCGCCCGGGAAACCATCCGCAGCGACGCCTGGCAGCCCTCGCCACCATCGCATCGGACTGGTCGAACATCGAGCTCCTTGCAAAAATGAAGCCTCCCTTTTCCGAACTGGCATCCGCCCTCGAAAGTCTCCCCCATCTTTTCTGGACTCACCACCACACACTTAGATCGGCACGTAAGGAAAAACCTCTTCGTATTTTTGGAAGCTCACGCGTTCATGAGTTTTTCATCAACACCCTCTTCCCTCTGGAACTGCCTCGCTCTTGGGATCATTTTTCAAAGCTTCGAGCCGGTGAACCCAACCAAAAAGTAAAGCGCTGCTGCGAACGACTTTTCGGCTCCCTTGCAAAAGCTAAACCTCATCTTGATCGTGCATGGAAACACCAAGCTCTCCTACAAGTCTATCGCGATTTCTGTCTAGAGGATTCCTCCGACTGCGCGTCATGCCCTTTCCCGATGCAATTAAGTCAGTGGAATCAGTGATGCCTTCTTTCTCCTTCTCCTTTGATGCAAAATGATTACCTCTTCTGCACCCTTCTCATGCACCGTCTCCGTCGAGTCATCCTAGCGACACTTCTCCTCCTGCTGATTTACTCAGTCTGGCAGCTTTGGGATATCGAGCGTGTCGGAAATTTGGACCAAAACGAAAAGGCTGACTGTGCCATCGTTCTCGGCGCGGCCGCCTGGCATAATAAACCATCTCCCGTTTTAAAAGAACGTCTCAATCACGCCATCGGACTCTACAAGACCGATCGTGTTCGCGCGCTTGTCTTGACAGGAGGATATGGCAAGGACGCTCCATTTTCCGAATCTGAAGTAGCGCTGAATTACTGCATCAAGGAAGGAATCCCGAGCGAGTCTATTCGCATTGAAACTGATTCAGGAACAACACAGGAAAATCTCGAAGAAGCTCGAAAGATACTCACCAATGAAGGCTGGAAATCCGCCCTTCTCGTCAGTGATCCATGGCACCTCAAGCGAGCGAACAAGATGGCCGAGGATCTGGGCCTTAGCGTATCCACCTCGGCCACTCCCTCTTCTAAATTTCAATCCTTCGGTGCCAGAACCCGCTTCCTCTTCAATGAGTTTGTAATGTTGCATTGGTACTGGATATCGGGAGAATAGGGACTTGGAACTTTTTGGCACAGCTCATCTGCTGGCTCTCCTAGTGGGGGCTGTTTTTGGATTACTTTGTATCGTCTTCAGGCGCAGAGGATGCGTTTGGCCAGTTGCCCTCCTCGCACTTCTCAACCTCTCTGCCTACGGCTTCAATCAGTGGGTCTATGAATCTTTTGATTTCGAGATCCCTCTCGACAACCTTCTCCCTTTCCACCTCTGCGATGTCGCAGCGCTCCTGGCGGGCTTTGCCCTAATCACCAAGAAGCCCTTAATTAGAGAATTATGTTTCTGCTGGGGACTTGCAGGAACCCTCCAGGCTCTCATCACTCCGAATCTAGCCTATCCCTTTCCTCATCCGATCTTTTTTACCTTTTTCACTCACCATGGCGTGGTTGTCATCACCGCCCTCTTCCTCCCCCTAGCTGAAGGGTGGAGACCTCGCCCGGGAACCTTCCCCCGACTTCTCCTCTGGAATCAGGTGTATTTCATCAGCGTCATGGCCGTTAATTGGGCGGCCGACACAAACTTTGGTTTCCTGATGGAAAAACCAGATGGCGCCACCATTTTAGACCACTTGGGACCTTGGCCCTCTTACCTGATTTGGCTGCAACTCATCGCCGCTGCCTTTATCGCTCTTTTCCTTCTTCCATTTTCGAAGAGAATTAACGTTTGGCGGTTTCGCTGAAGCAACGTATGTCCTCCCCATGAGCAAACTTCCTGCACCCACGAAACGCAAGCGCGTTAACGTCCGCCGCCCAGACGTCATGACCCTTGTGCAAGCCGAGGTTGAGAAGCATTACTACTCACCCATCGTCGAAAAACTCCGGGACCGTGGAGGCTCTTTAACCGTCGGAAAAACGACCATCCGCTTGGCGGAGCAGTTTGGCTTTTGTTACGGAGTCGAGCGCGCCATTGATCTTGCCTATGCCGCTCGGCGCGTGTTCCCGGATCAACGCATCTTTTTGATTGGAGAAATCATCCACAATCCCGAAGTGAACCGTCAGCTTGCCGAAATGAACATCGTCTCGCTCCCATGGAAGGAAATCACGAAAGAATACGACCATCTCCAGCCAGAAGACGTCGTGATTGTCCCAGCATTTGGTGCCCCCACGAATTTTACGGAGAAGATTGAGCAACAAGGCTGCCATATCATCGACACCACCTGCGGAGATGTCATGAAGGTTTGGCGGCGGGTCCGGACATACGCAAAAGGAGGTGTCACCTCGCTCATTCATGGCAAACGAGGACACGAGGAAACCCGCGCCACAGCATCCAGAGCGATTGGAGAAGATAAGAAAGGCCGCTACCTCATCGTCCTGACTCTCGCGGAAACCGACATCGTGACCGACTATATCCGAAATGGCGGTGATAAAGCGGTCTTTCTCGCTCACTTCGAAAAAGCTCATTCCGATGGCTTCGATCCCGATATCCACCTCAAGGAGGTGGGTGTTGCAAATCAAACCACGATGCTAAAAAGCGAAACGGAGGAAATCCAAAGACGGGTTCGCGACGCCATTACGGAGCGCGACGGCGACGGCGAAAAATTTCAAGTATTCGACACTATTTGCGGGGCAACCCAAGAACGTCAGGATGCTCTTTTTGACATGCTTAAGAAACCCATGGATACGCTCTTGGTCGTCGGAGGATACAACAGCTCAAACACGGCCCACTTAGTGGAGATTGGGAACGAAAATCTCCCTACCTATTTCATTCGTGAAGCATCTTGCCTCGAATCCCTAGAGAGCATCGTCCACTTCGATCTGGGAGAAAACGAAGAGATTACTTCGCAAAACGTCTTAGCTGGATTTGATGAAAAAGAGGCTACGATTGGCATCACAGCTGGCGCATCCTGCCCAGCTAATCTGATTGAAGAAACAATCGTGCGCGTCCTTGGTCTACGTGGAATTTCCCGAGAAATGATCGAGGAACTCTAAGACCTATTTTTTCACTCCTTCGATCTGCTGCGCGACCTTGGCTGCCGTTTCGATCTTACCGAGTTTGACAAGAGCCGTGCGGTAGGCCCGTAAAATTTGAATATGATTGGGCATGCGATCATACCCTTCGCGAAGAGCCTCTGCGGCGTTCTCCGAATCGCCAGATTCTAGGTAATAGGTTCCAATCCGGAGTTCCATTGGGTAGTTAAGGACGGGTGGGAGGAAGTTCAGCGCATTACTCTGACGATCTGCCGCTGCCTTGAAAAAGTTAAGTGCTGCAAGCTTTGATGCTCCAGCCTCTTGCATATGAATCAAGCCCAGAAGCTCAGCTTCCAGTATGACGATGGCACCCTTCGCACGCAACCACTCCGAAATCGAACTTGTATTTCTAGCCAGATCCAGCCCTTGTTCAAAAATTTTTCCCCTCTCGGTAAAACTCCGATGAAGCCCCCTCGCTGCGCTCAAGTTATTTACCGCTAGCGCTTTACGAACCCCCAAAGCAAATGCCAGGCAATCCCGATAGGTATATGAGAGCGATTTCTTGTGGAACCAACCTTCTTTTTTGACGGCATCCAACTGCTTGAGCCCAGCATCAAGATCCGCTGAAGTCTCTCGCATCAGAGCAAGGCGCCCCCCCAATGTCCGCGCCTCCCACAGGATGAGTGATGCTCCGCGGGAATAAATTCGATCTTCGCTGACTTCCAGTGAAGCCAACTCCTTCGACACCTTGGTTGCTTGTTCGAACTCTCCCTTCGAGGCATGGAGACTCGCTAGATAAACTTTGGCGCGAACCCAGCCATCACAGTCGAATTTGCTAATCTTGTCCTTCTCCATATAAACCTCATAGAGATTGATTGCCTGTAGACAGTATCCGATGGCCCTCTTAGCATTCCCAGAACGCGCCTCCAAATGGGCCGCGGTAAGTTGAAAAGGAGGAAAGTCAGGATTTAAGCGCGCCAGTTTGCGAGCAAATGGCAAAACGTCCTTTGCCAAAAGCCACCCGTCCCCCGGTGCCTCTGCCTGACTGGCCACCCAAAATGCCACGACAGGAATACTGTCTCCATCCTCTTTCACCATTTCAAGGAGTCCATCCCAGCACTTTTTTTGCCCAGGGCGAGGGGTTCCAAATTCATCAAATCCGTCACGAGTCAAAAAGAGCCCCAAAAGCTTGGATTGCCGATCATTTGGATACTTTTCGGAGATTGCGAGGTAGGTCTGCCCGGCAGCCCTCGCTCCATTGGCAAATAGACGCCCGGCAGCTTCTGCATATCCCTTCTCTAAATCCACTCCTGCATCCGCCTCGACGAGATCTAGCATGCGATTAATCGCGATCTTCCTCTCCTTAAAAAACTCATGATTTCTCCCAGCGAGGGACATTGAAATCCCCCAATAAGCCATCAGGCAATCCGGGTCGGCCTTCACGGCTTCACAAAAATGCCGGTAAGCTTCAAAATCCCAAGATGCATTGAGATGAGCGATCCCCTGAATAACATGACCGGAAGCAGCTTTTGACTTCGTGCTAACAGCGATCGAGGGGACCGAAAACTCAGGTCTATTTTGAGGTAGGGAAAGCTTCTGAACCACCGGATGAATTACCGTAAGCGGGTCGAAGTCAGCATGCGCGAGATTCAGAAGACAAAGAGTAGCAATAAGAATGATTCGCATCTCTTTGATATTCGTAGAAAAGTTATCCTCTTGCAATGCCTTTCACTCGACAATTCCCTTCCTCTCCGATTCACTCCCTACATGCAAGTTGGCCTTATTGGGTGTGGGAAAATGGGCCAAGCGCTTGCGCTGGGCGCGATCAGAAGTGGCTCTTTGGAGGCCGAAAATCTTCATGTTTTCGATCCCATCCCAGCAGCGGTAGACCAGCTCTTGAGTGATACTTCTGCGCACGCCTCTCCCGCCCTTTCTTCCTTAATCTCTGCATGTGAAGTCCTTCTCCTTTGCGTCAAACCGGGTGATATTCAGACGGTTCTAGAACAAGTGGCGGATTCCGAAAAATCAGCGAACGACTTACTCATTCTCTCCATTGCGGCAGGCGTCACTATTTCTCAAATGGAATCTCTGGTTGCAGGGAAGGCCCGTATCATCCGAGCGATGCCAAACACCCCCGCGCTCGTCGGAGAAGGAGCCGCCGCCTATTCCCTGGGTTCCCAGGCTAATGACGAAGATGCCACTTTCGCCAAATCCCTTCTTGGATCGGTAGGCACCGTCCACGAAGTTAAAGAGTCATTGATGGACGCCGTCACCGGAATCTCGGGAAGCGGTCCAGCCTACGTTTTCACTTTCATCGAAGCTCTTGCCGATGGTGCTTTACTGGAAGGCATCCCCAGAGATCAAGCCCTGGCTCTTGCCACTCAAACAGTCCTCGGTGCAGCCACCTTGGTCCGGGACAGCGGATCCCTTCCTGCAGAGCTTCGAGATCGAGTCACCTCGCCCGGAGGCACGACCATTTCTGGACTCGCAGCCCTTGAAGCCGGAGCTTTTCGATCAACTGTCATCAACGCCGTCAGCAGCGCAACCCGGCGTTCCAAGGAGTTAGGAAAACAATAAGTTCCTTCGCAAACTCTTTTTACTTCCTCTGCATCCTCCTGACCGACACGTTTCTGCCTGAATCGCTTTAAAGAATGAGAATCATCGCCATTGCTAACCAAAAAGGAGGAGTCGGAAAGACAACGACTGCGATTAACCTCTCGGCAGGCCTCGCCGCCCGTGGGAAAAAAATTCTCCTTCTTGACTTGGACCCCCAAGCCAACGCCACCTCTGGCCTTGGTGCCGAAGCAAGCTCGGAGAACTGCATGTACCACCCTCTTTTGGGTGCGGCCCAGATCGAGGAGAAAATCATCCCGTCACGACTGGAGAATCTTTGGCTCGTCCCCGGCGATATGGACCTTGCAGGTGTCGAAATCGAGCTCGCACAGATGGACGACTACCTGAGCCGACTCAGGACGATTCTAGATAACCTCTCCAAAACAAGCTCCTTCGATTACTGTATTCTCGATACGCCACCTTCCCTAGGAGTCCTCATGACCTCAGCTTTGGCTGCCGCTGATGAAATCGTTATTCCACTGCAATGCGAGTGGTTCGGCCTGGAAGGGCTCGCTAAAATTGTTCACGTCATCGAACGCATTAAGGAAGCGGGAGTCAACCCAGCGGTTGTCTTGGAAGGGATCCTCATGACGATGTATGATGCCCGGACCAACCTTTCTCGATCCGTGGTAGAGGAGGTCACGAAATACTTCCCCGAGCAACTCTACCGCGCTATCATTCCCCGCTCGATTCGTATCGGAGAAGCCCCAAGTTACGGCAGAACGATCTTCGAGCACGACCCTCAAGGGGCTGGCTCACTCGCTTACGCCGCATTTGCCGATGAATTCATCAATCGGCGGGCTATCGCCCCCTCATAGCACGGCACCTATTAAAATCCTGTGGAACGCTGATATTTTCGGTGAGGAACACGCGAATGCGGCTTGACCCCAGCGACCCTCCTCTCGATACTAAAATCTTCAGGCGCAGGGTGGCGAGCCGACCTCCCCGTAATTCTCGTTCTAAAATTGGAACGGATACCTTGACAATCAATTTATTTCGGCTCTCGAAATCAACTTAAAAACACAAACTATAATCAATGTTTGCTAAACTTTTTGGCATGATGTCGAACGACATCGGAATCGACTTGGGGACCGCCAACACTCTCATCAACGTAAAGGATCACGGGATTGTTTTGCGAGAGCCTTCAGTGGTCGCCGTCAGAGCAGGGACCAATGAGGTTCTTGCCGTTGGAGATGAAGCCAAGCGCATGCTCGGCCGCACTCCAGGAAATATCATCGCGATTCGGCCTCTTAAAGACGGAGTCATCGCTGACTTCGAAGTGACCGAAGCGATGCTTCGCTACTTTATTAGGAAGGTCAGTAATAAACGCCGTGCGCACCCACGAGTCGTCATCGCCATTCCCTCTGGTATCACCGAAGTGGAACGAAGAGCGGTCAAGGAATCAGCCGAACAAGCTGGAGCCCGTGAGGTCTACCTCATCGAAGAGCCCATGGCCGCCGCTATCGGGGTCGGGCTTCCCGTTCAGGAAGCGTCCGGAAATATGATCGTCGATATCGGCGGCGGCACTACCGAAGTCGCCCTGATTTCTCTTTCGGGCATCGTTTATGCACGAAGCGTTCGGACCGCTGGAGACGAGCTTGATGAGGCGATTACCCAATACATGAAGCGCGCCTACAACCTCATGATTGGCGAGCGCACTTCCGAGGATATCAAAATCCGCATTGGCTCCGCTTCACCCCTTCCTAAGGAAACAGGAATGGAAGTGAAAGGCCGCGACCTAGTCTCTGGACTGCCAAAGACTGTCACCATTACCTCCCAAGAGGTCAGGGACGCCATGGCCGACCCTCTCAGTACCATCGTCGATGCCGTCCGAACCACCCTCGAGCGCTGCCCACCTGAATTGGCTGCCGATTTGGTGGATCGAGGTCTCGTTCTTGCAGGAGGCGGTGCATTACTCCGTGGCCTCGACAAGCGCCTCCGTGAGGAAACCGGTCTTCCCGTCCATGTTGCGGAAGATCCGCTCAGCGCGGTCGCAGAGGGAACTGGAAAAGTCCTCAGCGAGATCGGATTCTTGAAGCAAGTCACCAACTTAGACCGCTAAGCCCAGAGCTTGGAAATCGGCCATGAGGCCCCTGAACTTTATCGCTCTCCTGCTCTTCATCGCAGGCACGGTGTGGGTTTTTACCCGCAGCGAAAAAGCTGTGCGTAAAGTTCAAGAGAATTACTACTCCACCATCTCTCCTTTTGTCTCAAAAGGCGGGGAAATTGACGCCTTCGCGACTTCGTTCATGGAAGAAGTGGAACATTCTGAAGTTCTCCAAAAACGACTCGAACAAGCCACCCGGGAGAGAGATCGCTTCAAGCTCATTGGCATCCGCATTAGTGAACTGGAGTCAGAAAACAACGAGCTCAGGAACGCCCTGGATTTTAAGAAAAAAACTGAATTCGATGTCATCAGTGCCCAGATCGTGAGGCGCGAGCCCCTCACTTGGGGAAGTACTGTGGAAATCAGCCGGGGAGATAGTGATCACATCGGTGTATCATTGTGCGTCTTGGCCTCCAATGGTGGTTTAGTTGGCCAAGTTTATCAACCAGGTGACGATGTTTCTTCAGTTCTTCTCATCACTGACGAGGCATCACGAGTTTCAGTTCGGGTCGAGGGCTCGGCAGAAGTCGGCATCCTCAGTGGACGACGCACCAATTACGGCGAGACGCCACGTTTACGTCTGCGCTACCTCTCCAAGAACGCCGTTCTTCAAAAAGGCATGAAAGTTTACACTAATGGGCGGGGAGGTCTCTTTCCCGCAAATATCCCTGTCGGGACAATCGAAGACTTTGAGGCAGGACCGGTCACCGGCGAAGCTGAAATCATTCCCTCTGTGGATTTCAACAACCTCAAAACTGTCTTCGTGATCACCAACTCCCCTGGCGATTAAATCACGTAAGAAATGTTTTTTTATCACATCAGTTTAATTGGCCTTTTGCTGCTGAGTTGCATCGTCCAGCAATTCCTGCCCCCTATTAATGGATGGTACGACGCGCGCATCCTCTTGCTTCCTCTCGTCGTGGTCTGCAGTGCGGCCACCACCCCAACAGCAGGCATGCTGATTCTGACCTTCCTCGGTGGCTTCCTGTGGGACGCACAACAAATCCTGCTCATTCAGGGGGTCGACACTGAAATCTACCGCGACACCTACCAAAGCCCGATCGAATCGATGAAATTTGGATATTCTATCCTTCTTTTTGCCCTCATGGGATTCCTCATGCAGGGGATCCAGCCCTTGTTCAAACAAGGAAAATGGTATCTTTCAGCAATGCTCACGGGAGTGGCCATGTCCCTCTATCTTACCGTCGAGTACCTCCTTCTCAGCTTTGTTCGAGGCGGATTTGACATCACGAGCGGAGTTTTCAACCAAATCGGACTTACCGCCCTCATCACCATGCTCGCCTCCCCCCTCGTTTTCTGGATTCTCTTCCAGATTGCCAATCTCTGCAGACATGAAATCAGTTATGACTCGCTTCGCCAGCGAACATATTAAACTCACTTTCCCCGATGGAACCCAAATATCGCTTTCGACTCTATCTCCTCACGGCACTTGTGCTTGTAGGTTGCGGGACCTTGCTGTCTCGCCTTCACGAGTTTCAAATCGAGAAACGGGCCGTATTTGTCGCTAATATACCCTCCACGCACACCATCCGAGTCAGGGAACCTGGAGTACGGGGCGAGATCACCGATCGCAATCTTGTGGTCCTTGCCGGGAACAAACGAAGCTACGAGATTATTTTCAATCTCGAGGATATTTACAACAGCTGGCGCCAACAAAACACCGATGGCCCACAACCCGAATTGAAAGAAACGGTCCGCGGTGCTGGCGGGATGCCCAAGATTCAAAAGAGCACCGACATCGTCAAAATTGTCAACGAATGGGTCATCCCACGCATCAAAAATTACGGATTGGAAGGAAAGCAGTTTTCAAGCGCCCTTAAAACACACTACAAGACACACGGAGGTTTTGTCCCCTTCACTTACCGCACTGACTTGGATTATGACGAGTTTGCCCGCCTTGCTGAACACAGCCTTAATCTCCCTGGCGTTTCGGTGACCGTCCGCCCGCGCCGAGTTTACCCCTATGGAACACTCGGTTGTCATTTCCTCGGGACCATCAAACAGTGGGACCAACAAGATATTCCGGAAGGATATGCCGGAACCCGGAACCTCTATCAAGGTGACGACAGAGGTGACGGCGGCATTGAAGCCACCATGAATGCCGAACTCACTGGAGAAGGAGGCGTCAAGACCTACGTTCGTGATGAAAAATTCAAGGTCATTAAAGTTTGGGATTACACCCCACCCACCGAGGGAGCGCGTGTCGAGCTCACCATCGACACAAACATTCAATTTCTCGTTGAAAACATCCTCCGAAAAGTTGGACGGGGAGCAGTAGTCGTTATGGATCCCTCCACCGGCGAAATACTCGCCATGGCATCGGTCCCCAACTACGACCCCAATGATTTTATCCCGAGCATTCAAACTGAGAAATGGGAAGCCTATTTAGCAAACAAGGCGGACCCATTTTTAAATCGCTCGCTTTCTCAATACACTCCCGGTTCAACCTTTAAGCTCCCCACCGCAATCGCAGGTGCCCGATTGGGCATGGGCGGCTTTGGTCACAATTGCATTGGTTATTCCGCCTACGGGAGAACATTAAAGATTCGTTGCTGGAAAACTGGAGGACATGGCTCTTTAGGGCTTAGCGAATCAATTCAGCGCTCTTGTAATCCTTATTTCATGGCCCTGGCTGGAAATATCGGAGCCACCAAAATGGTCGAAACTTTTGAGATGCTCGGCTTAGGACGCAAGTCGGAAATCCGGCTACCGGGTGAAAGCCCCGGCATCGTTCCTGGAAGCAAATATTGGAAAAGGGTGGAGAAGCCAGGCGCTAGGATTACTCCGGCGAACATCGGAATGATGTCCATCGGACAATTCGACTCTGCCGCCACTCCCCTGCAGATTTGCTCCATTGCAGCAACGATCGCAAATGGTGGCAGCTATTACCAACCCCGCATCGTGCACCGGGTAGTCGAGCACTATGGCGACGAACAAGACAATATCCTTATTGACAGCGTCCCCATTGTGAAGGTCAATCTCCTATCCGAAGGGCTTGCCGAGCACCGCTTAGAAACTATCCGCAAAGGAATGTGGAAGGCCGCCAATGAACCAGGCGGAACAGCTGGTCGGGTATCCGCGGGTATTGAAGATGCCTCCATTGCTGCCAAGACCGGAACCGCTCAAACAGGCCAGCCTGATTCAAGAGATAAAAACAATGCCTGGACCGCCTCCTTTGCTCCCTACGACAACCCTCGCTACGCCATTTGCGTCATGGTTCAAAATGGACGTAGCGGAGGGAAAGTCGCCGGCACTCTCAGTAACTTTATCTATCGGGGCCTTTTCGCCTTGGAACAAGGCCGCCAACAACGACTCACTAAAATGGGCATCTACCAGGGAGACTTCCTTCCAATTGAAGAAATCCCTCTCCCCGAAGGCGATTACCTTCCCTTCGAAGTGGAAGATCTTGGAGACACCGGCAACGAAATCGACTCAGCAGATTTGGAAGAAGGCATGCCAATCAAAGTGAAACCCAATATTGTTCCAATGCCCACCTTGGCCCCAATCGAAGACTCTAAAAAGAAACCCTCGCGAGCGATGATCGTCGATGAGGAGTAATCTTCAACCACTCACAATTTACCTCTACTAAAGAATTTATCACCATGATTAAACAAATCAGAAACGTCCTCGGACTCGCCAACCACGATCCCAACTCCGGACGCACTATCATTATCAACTCCGAACGTCTCGAGCGCCGCGTTGCATTACTCGAAGACGGCATTTTAGAAGAATACAACGTGGAACGCGAAGGCGATGACAACATCGTCGGTGGCATTTTTAAAGGTCGCGTCAAAAATATCGAACCTGGTCTCAAGGCGATGTTCGTTGACATCGGTCTCGACAAAAATGCCTTCCTCCACTTTTGGGACGCCATTCCTGCCGCACTCGACGGCGGGCTGGAAGAAATCCGACGCGATGGACGCCCTAAGAAAAAGCAGAAAAAAATCACCTCTAGGGACATCCCCAGCATCTATCCGATCGGATCCGAAATTATGATCCAGGTCTCCAAGGGGCCCATCGGAAACAAAGGTCCACGAGTCACCACTAACGTCTCCATGGCTGGGCGCTACCTCGTCCTCATGCCCTTCTCTGATCAATTTGGCATCTCGCGAAAAGTCGACGACCCTAAGGAACGGCAGCGTCTCCGCAAAATCATGCAGAAGCTCAGTGTTCCTGAGGGCATGGGCATCATCATGCGCACCGTCGCCATCGGAGCACGCGCCCGTCACTTCGTCCGGGATCTTGCGATGCTTCTGGAACAATGGTATGAAATCGAAGCCAAGAGAGATTCTAAGCAGGCACCTGTCGTTTGCTACCAGGAACCTGACTTGATCGAAGGAACCGCTACCAACTTCCTCACCGACGATATCGACAAGGTCCTCTGTGATGACGAAAAGACCACGGAATACGTCCAGGAGATCGCAGCAAAGGTCTCTCGCCGGGCAAAAAGACGCATCCACTTCCTTCCGGGAAAACAAACCATCTTCGAGCGCTACGGAATTCAGAAGCAGATCGACGAAGCCTTCATGCGCCAAGTCTGGCTCCCCTGCGGCGGCTACATTGTTATTGATGAAACCGAAGCGCTGATCTCCATCGATGTGAACACCGGCCGAAACCGGGGTTCCAAGGATGTCGACAAGATGCTCCTTCAAACCAACGTAGAAGCAGCCGTCGAAGTTGCCCGCCAACTGCGCCTCCGAAACATCGGTGGCCTCGTTGTCGTCGACTTCATTGACATGCGCCACCGACGCGATCAGCAAATGGTCTATCGCACCATGAAGGACCGTCTGAGCAGAGATAAAGCCAAGACCCAGGTCCTCCAAATCTCCTCCGTCGGGCTCATGGAAATGACCCGTCAGCGACTCAATGAAAGTCTTCTCGACTCCACCCTTGAGCCTTGTCCGTATTGTCAGGGCCGCGGTCGAATCAAGAACACCATGAGTATGAGCATCGAGATTCAGCGACGTCTCAATACCGTGATTCAAAGGCAGCAGGAAAACAACGACTCCGGCGATCTAATCGTCTCCGTCAATTCCGACGTCCTCAATCGCTTCAAAACCGAAGACTCCAAGCTCCTCATGGAACTTGAACGCTCTCACGCAGGACGCCTCATCTTCCGAAGCGATGCCAGCATGCACCGGGAAAGGTTTTCGATCATTGATGCCAAGAGCGAAAAAGTCCTCGTCCAAGGCTAACCTTTTCCAAATTTTCAATACGGCTGAGTTTACGCTCCGCCGTATTTTTTTGCCTTTCCGCTAACCAAGATCGAGGGCCCGGGCGAGAGCACCGATAATGAGAGCTCCATCCTCGACCCCTACCGAAAGACGGAGAAGATTGGGGGAAACTCCACAGGCTTCCGCCCAATCGAGCTCGAAGTAATGAGCCAGCATCGTATATGGACAGGCAAGGGAGAACTCGGTCCCAAGGCTAGGGCCTTTACAGAGTTCCAAGGCATCATAGACCCGGGGCATTTTGCGAGGCTGCTTCAGAGTGAAGGAAATAAGCCCTCCATAACCACCAGAATTTCGCCGAACGAGCTGATATTCGTGAGTCGTGACATACTTTGGATACCAAACCCTCCCGACCGCAGGATGCTCTGCAAGATAATCAGCAACCAACTCGCCATTCTCGTTCGAACGAGCCACGCGCGTAGGGAAGTCCTTCATGTTAGAGATCAAGGCCTTGCAATCTCCTTTGTAAAGAAGACTACCTCCTGCCGTAGCTTCATTGAAAAAGTTTCGGAACTCAGTCACCCAAGCAGATCTCTCATTCACCGTCACGAGACCGGCCATCACATCTCCTTTTCCGCTGACCCATTTAGTGAGACTGGTCGTCACAATATCGGCAAACTGAAGAACATCGACGTTAATGCAACTCGCCACGGTATCATCCACCACCAAAGGAACTCCGCCCTGACGGCAGGCCTCGGAAACCCGCGCCAGATTGACGCTTCTAAGTAATGGATTACTGGGAATCTCACAAAACACAGCCGCAAACTCGCCTTCCTGAATCCGACGAACAGCCGCATCAAAATCTTCGCCCTCGGTCTCGTAGAGAAAAACTGCGCCATTGCCAAATTTCTCCTGAATCTTAAGCCCATCAACGTATGGAAACTCAAGTTGAAGCGTCTTTTTGCTCGGCGATTGCTCCATCACCGCCCGGAAAGAGGCAAAAATAGCACTCATCCCACTTTCAAAAACAAAGTGATCATCAAGTGCAGCACCTGTCGTTTCAGCAAGCTGCTGGCGCAATATGACACTGGAAACGCCATCGATCTCTCTTTCATTGAGGATATCATCGGCTTGCCGACTACTCACGATCTCTCCCGTGTGACGCCAATATTCCATCGCGACACCAAGCGCTTCTTCCGGAACGATGAGCGCCTGAAGTCCATCTTCATAGCTGGCAATCCTCGTCGCTCCGTTGATTCGACGCTCCACATAGCGCTGAGCCCGCTGAGCTGCCGCCTTTGTCGGAAACACGACAGCTCTCTTCCCCCCTTCAGCCACCTCATCCGTTGCCTTTGCGAAGAGACGCTTCACCATCGGGTTCGTAAAAAAACGGGGGTATCCAGTCTCTAATTTCTGGATGATCTTTTCGCGCCCTTCTTCATACCCCACTACACTCTCCCAAGTGGGCAGAGAAACAGCGACCGCATGAGGGGAATCCGGTAAAGGTCGACCGATTGTAGTCTTCTTCCAGAGAGGGTTGGTGAGCAAATCTTGCACGCGGAGATTTCTGAGCCGGAGTTGGCCTTATTACAAGTCTGGGATTCCTGATATTTGCGTTGACACCCCACACCCGTCTTAATAGGTTCCGCGCTCCTTCGATCCGCTTAGTCTTAAAACCTCGAATCGCAAGGTATTTTCAGGAAATGAAAACGTTCTCTGCCAAACCTACCGACGTCGACCGCAAGTGGCATGTCATCGACGCCAAAGATGCTATCCTCGGAAAAGTAGCGGTTCAAGCTGCTACCCTACTCCGTGGAAAGAATAAGCCTATCTTCACTCCCCACATCGATACCGGTGACTTCGTCATCGTTATTAATGCTGCCGACGTTCGCCTCTCAGGCAGCAAGGAACAGCACAAGATTTATGCTCGCCACTCCGGTTATGTCGGTGGCCAGACGATCGAGACCCCTTCTAAGGTGCGCAAGCGTCGTCCTGAATATCTCGTTGAGTGGGCGGTCAAAGGCATGGTGCCCCGCACCAAGCTTGGCAATGCCCAGCTTACCAAACTGAAAGTTTATGCAGGATCCGAGCATCCACACGAGGCGCAAGAGCCACAGCCCGTCGAACTCTAATTTTAATCCATTTATTCTATGAGCGAAATTTACACCGCCTCCGGCCGTCGCAAGACTGCAGTTGCCCACGTCACTCTCGAAGAAGGCAGCGGAAACATTGTCATCAACGGCGAGCCCTTCGAAGAAGCACTTCCTACCCTGATCCTTCAGGGCACCATTCTTGAGCCTCTTCAATTAACAAAACTCCGAAACAAATTTGACATTAAGGCCCACACTCGTGGTGGCGGCTCACACGGTCAAGCTGATGCTATCAAGTTGGCCATCTCCCGTGCTCTTCTTCACTTCGATGCTGAACTTCGTCCACCTCTGAAAGCCGCTGGCCTCCTTCGCCGCGACCCACGGGCACGTGAGCGCAAGAAGCCCGGACAACCTGGTGCACGTAAGCGTTTCCAATTCTCGAAACGTTAATCGATCATTCCCCAGTTTTTCTAAAACCGTATCCTCTCTGAGGCTACGGTTTTTTTGTGAACTCAAATTGGTAATTTCTCCTATTAGTCACTCGCACTTTCAATTGCCATGCCGCAGATTCGTCCCATGAAATTAATTTCTTGGAACGTCAACGGCATCCGTGCCGTCCTGAAGAAAAACTTCAGCGCGTTTGTGCTCGAACATGACCCTGATTTCCTCTGCCTCCAGGAAACGAAAGCACGCCCCGAACAGGTCGAACTCCCACTCGAACTGGGGCATTACCGTACTTACTGGAACTCTGCCGAAAAGGCCGGTTATTCAGGAACGGCAATCTTTACCAAAACCGAACCCCTCGACGTCCGCAATGGCATGGGGATCGAAGAACACGATAAAGAGGGACGTGTCATCGCCCTAGAGTACCACAAATACTTCATCGTCACGGTCTATACCCCAAACTCAAAAAACGAACTCCTGCGGCTCCCCTATCGCATGGAATGGGACATCGCATTCCGCAACTACCTCAAAGCTCTCGAGAGCGAAGGAAAGCCCGTCATGATTTGCGGCGATCTCAATGTCGCCCACGAAGAAATCGATCTTGCACGCCCAAAGACAAATCGTTTTAGCGCTGGGTTCAGCGATCAGGAGCGCGACGGACTCCGTGAGCTCTTGAAAGCGGGCTTCATTGACACCTTCCGCCATTTCCATCCTAACACCGAAGCAGCATACTCCTGGTGGAGTTACCGTGCGGGAGCCCGCGGAAACAACGTCGGTTGGAGAATCGACTACTGGTGTGTCTCGCCTGAGCTTACACCTAAGCTCACTTCCGCCTCCATCAATTCAGATGTCCTAGGATCGGATCACTGCCCTGTGACCTTGGAAATCGAACTTTGATTCTTTCTAGAGTGGCAATTGATCGTAGCTCCGTCCGATCTTTCCCTCGCGCCAGTGCATATAAGCGCGATTGACCACAGAATAGCCACCAGCGGTGGGATAGTTGCCCGTGAAGTACCAATCTCCAGAAGGCCCGGCGATCGATTCGAGAAGCTTCTCCACAGTGAGGTAAATCACCTCCACCTCTCCATGCCAGCCGATATCTTCAGGATAAACGATTCTCGCAATTTCCTCCGAAATTTGAGTATCCGTGAAACCAGCATAAAGTTTCTTCACTGCATTTCTTCGTTCATTCTCAGGCTTGGCCATCTCAGTGAGACAGTCCTGATAGACCTCTTCAACCAGCGCGTTCTTCCCATGTTTTTCGAGAAGATTGATCGTGGCCTGGAAAGCAATAAATTTCCCCATCTCTGACATATCGATGCCGTAGCAATCGGGGTAGCGGATCTGTGGGGCCGTGGAGCAAATGACGATCCTCGCGGGGTTGGTTCGTGCTAGAATCTTCAGGATCGACTGCTTGAGAGTGGTCCCCCTGACAATCGAATCATCGAGCACCACGAGTGAATCACCGTCCTTCACCACGCCATAGGAGATGTCATAGATGTGAGACACAAGCTGGTTTCGGCCGCTCTCTTGGGAGATAAAGGTCCGCAACTTGATGTCCTTGTGCGCAATCTTTTCACCCACCGGCCAATTTTTAAGGATGAGATCATCGAGCGTGTCTTCCGTGAGTTCACCTTGCTGGATCGCCTCCCAAATATTTGCTCTCACCTGCTTGCGTCGATAAAGCCGAAGCCCATCCATCAGCCCATAGTAAGCCGTCTCCGCTGTGTTCGGCACAAAGGAAAAGATCGCTTTGTCAAAATCATCTCCAATCGAGTCAATAAGCTGGTCCACAAGAGCTGCGCCCATCGCCTTACGTTCCTTGTAAATTGTCGGATCATTCCCGCGTGAAAAGTAGATCTTCTCAAAGGAACAAGGAGTTTGCTCACATTCGGGCGCAAAGCGCTCGCTGCTCACTTCACCATTGCTCTTCACTGTCATTACAGTGCCTGACTCAAAAACCTTCACATCCTCTTCAGCGGCTTCGAAGACGGTCATGAGTGGAACGCGTTCGGAAGCGAAGGCGATAAACTCATCGGTCTCCAAGTAATGACAGGGTCGAATCCCATGAGGATCACGCATCACAAAAAGGTCACCATTTCCAACAACTCCGCAAATGCAGTATCCACCATCCCAGCCCTTGGCTGATTCGGAAACGATGTGCCCCGTATTAAGCCGTTCGGAAATGAGAGCCGCGGTCTGGTCGCCGGGAATCCCTTCATGTTTGAGCTCCCGGTAGATATCGGTATGCGCCTCATCGAGATGGAAACCGATCTCTTCCAAAACGGTTTGAGTATCGGTTCCAATTACTGGATGCTGTCCACGATCCATCATCCGCTGATTCAAATCACCGGAGTTGGTCATATTAAAATTCCCCATCACCATCAAGGTGCGGGTCGGCCAGTTGCTTCGGCGAAGGTAAGGATGACAAGATCCTGAATCGAATTCACCGGAAGTTCCATAGCGCAGGTGACCCACATAAACATCTCCTGCAAAATCAAAATTTTTCCGAAGATCCTCAGGATTATTGGGATCAATGACCCCATTACGGGTCATCTTATCGATACTTTTCAACTCGCTTCTGAAGAGCTTAGCAAGCGAGTCTTTCTTCGAATCCCGACGGCGAAAAATGTAAGGCTGCCCTGCCGGCATACCAATTTTGGCACAACCGATCCCTACACCATCCTGACCTCTGTTATGTTGCTTCTCCATCAGGAGGAACAATTTATTAAAACCCCAAAGGGCCGAACCATAACGATCCTGAAAGTAGGCCAAGGGCTTTTTTAAGCGCACCACCGCGATGCCGCATTCGTGTTTAAGAGGATCGCTCATACTCTAAAAAACTCAGGACTGAACCTTGACCGTGATTCCATCACCTTCACGCACTTCGCCCAGAATGACTCCACCAGGCCCTGCCTGACAGGCTTCCACCGCTTGATCTGCTGGAACGATGGCAACCCATCCGATTCCCATATTAAAGGTATGGAAGCGGTCATCAGGATCGGTATGGGCCAGCAACTTTTGCACAGGATCGTTTTCCCAATAAGGAATTTCAAGATCGCCACCTTTCCCTTTGAAGAGACGCTCGAGATTCTCAGGAAGTCCACCACCCGTGATATGAGCAAAGGCTCGGACATTGACACCCTTCGCTTTCAGATCATTCACGGCGTCATGATAAAGACGAGTGGGTGCGAGCATTTCACGCAGTTCCTCATCAGAAAACTCTCCTCGATGCTCTTCGAGAAGTCGACGAACCAAACTCCAGCCGTTCGCGTGAAATCCGTCGGAAGCATATCCTACAAAAAGGTCTCCAATCTCCACCGTCTCCGGGTTGATGAGATTTTTCTTCTCCACCGCTCCGATACAAAATCCAGAAAGCTCCACTACATCGGGAGGGACAATACCGGGCATCTCTGCCGTTTCACCACCTGCGAGAATACATCCGCAGTCCTCAAGGTAGTCACACATTCCTGAGATGAGCTTCTTGATCCGCTCGGGATCAAGTTTGGCGAACCCTATATAGTCGAGGAAGAGAAGTGGGTCACCACCGGTCGTGATGATGTCGTTCACCGACATTGCAATCAGATCCTTCCCCGCCTCCTTTTCCATTCCATGCTCCAGGAGGAGTTCAACCTTCGTCCCCACACCATCACAACCCGTCACAATCACCGGTTCACGGTAATCACTCAGATCGAATGCTGCGGCGAAAAGGCCGAAGGAGTTGAAAAGTTGCCGCTGTTTTTGGGTCCGTGCGACATCCGCTTTGATGTCGCTGACCAGCGCGGCAGCGGCTCGAGTGTCAACACCCGCATCTTGGTAAGTTACCTTGCTCGCCATTGTTGGACTACAGTTTTAGCGCCTCACCGATTTCCGTCACGCCTTTTCCCTGAGCATTTTCGATATTCGTGAATATCTTCACTCTTAGTCCCGTTTATTAAGCAGAATGTTAATCCTTAAAATCGGCACCATCATCTTTGCCTCCACTCTTTTCTCACTTGGTTGGCAAAAGGAGGCCAATGTTCCCAAAAACGGTTCTCTTAAGAAAATTAGCCCCACGAAACTCTCCTACGACCTTTCCTGGAATGGCAAACTCAAGGCTGGAAATATGGCCATCATCTTTGGGAAGAAGGATCCGAAATACCCCAAGCATTTCATCTCTCAGGGCTACGGAGGGAGCAGCGGCTGGGCGCACGCTCTTTTTCCCTTTCAATTCAACTACATCAGTTTCCAAAATCCAAGAACCCTCCGCCCCATCCTATTTGTAGGTTCCGAAAAGGAACGGGATAAACTTACGAAGCAGGAATATCGCTTTACCTCCAAGGGCGTCACCGGATCGGAAAAAAAGACCCGAGGAGGCAAAGTTAGCACGACGAAAGAAAGCTATCCTTATCCCAACTCGCTCGATCTCTTCAGCGGCCTCCTGCAAATCCGTAGTATGCCCCTGAAAAATGGGGACAAAGTAGTGATGCCCTTCCATCCAGTCGCCACCCCTTATCTTTCGCGCATCAAAGTCCTTGGTCGCTACACTCATCGAGGCCGCAAGTGTATCAAACTCGATATCTCGATGGAGAAAATCGACGACAAGATGCAGCTCAAGGCCTACAAGAAGCTCAAATCAGCCACTGTCTGGCTCAGCGACGATGAGTGGCGTATTCCAATCGAAATTCGCGCTGCAGTCTACGTTGGCGACGTCCGCATCCTGCTTACCAAGCAAGAAGTGCTCTAAATTGGCTCTATTAGCTCATGAAAAAGCGACCAACTTAATAGCTGGTCGTTTTATTTTCGAGTGGCTCCTGCGCTTGCCCTATCCAGATTCAGCTTGAGGTGCGGCGGCTATTTCCGCAGATTGGCGGTGCTTTTAGCCGAGTTTGGGTTTATAACCTGAAGCCGCCTTTGGACCGGAGCAGAGGGGAGAGAATGGGGATTGATGACTTAGAAATACGTCGAACTGGCCCATCGGTGTGAAGTTTGTCGGCTAAAAGTGTTTATTAGTAGCACGGCAGCGGGTGAAGCCCCCGTGATTTCAAGGTGAAACGTGTGTTAAAGAACTGACATCAGCGATCCGGAGACCTCCTTCAGCAGTTGGTTGAGATGTTGTGATATCGTTACCTTTTGCAACTCCACAATTCACGATCGACTGCTGGGAATTCTTTGGGCTGCCTGCAGTATAATTACCCCTTACACTTGGATTTAGTTCGCGAGAGGCGCAGACGCAGGGAACGACTACCCGATCAATTCCCGGATCGGGTTGATGCCGGGATCGACGAGGAAGTGTGGGCGACCGGAGGCGTCCTCGATGGTTGCGGTGGCAAGGTCGATGCCAAGATTGTGGTAGAGCGTGGCGAAGACTTCCTGGAATTTCACTGGTCGTTCGACTGGCTCGTGACCGCCGTGATCAGTTGCGCCGATGACTTGGCCGGTGTTCATGCCACCGCCCGCCACGAAGGCGAAGTTCGCCTTGGGCCAGTGATCACGGCTGTTCATCTTGTTGATCTTCGGAGTGCGTCCGAACTCACCCCACATCACGATCGAGACGTCGTTAGACATGCCGCGTTCGTGCAGGTCGGTGATGAGAGCACTCAATCCCTGGTCAAGGAGCGGCATTTCCTCGCGGGAACGCGGGAAGTTTAATCCGTCGCCGCCGTGCCAGTCCCAACGGCTGTAGTTCAGTGAGACCACGCGTGCGCCGGCTTCGATCAGGCGTCGCGCCACGAGGAAGTTTTTGACCATCTTGGGGGCTCCATCACGCTGATACTTCGGATCGTTCACTCCGTAGCGCGCCGCGACCTTTGGGTCCTCCTTTGAGATGTCTAGGGCTTCGGACAGTTTCCCATCCGAGAGAATTTCAAGCGCCTGCTGGTTGTAGGTGTCGAGCCCCTCCATCTGCCCGGTCGCGTCTATCTCGCTGTGCAGGCGATCCATCGAGTGGCGGAGGGTCTCGCGATCCATAAGACGATCGAGCGTCATGCCCCGCAGGGTCATACTCTTGGCGCGCTGATTGGGATCCTTGGCGACCAAGCCCATCGGCGCGTAGCTATTTCCGACGTAACCGCCCGTGCCAGCTTCGCCCCAGGTGCGATTGCCCGTGGGGTACATCAGGGAAAGGTTGGCGGGAACACCAGGAGTCTTGGCACCGAGCAACTTCGAGACGGGAGCACCCATATTTGGCCAGCCGCCGACCGGAGAGCGATCGCGACGCTTGTGGCCGGTCATGCACTGATAGCAATCGTGTGCACCATCGGAGTCTGCGAGGGAGCGGATGATCGCGAACTTATCCGCCATCTTCGCGAGTAGCGGGAACATTTCGCAAATCTGGATCCCGGGCACATTTGTGCCAATGGGACGAAACTCGCCGCGGATCTCGGAGGGCGCATCAGGCTTTAGGTCGAACATGTCGAGGTGCGACGGTCCGCCCGGCAGGTAGATGTTGATAATGGCCTTGTGCGATGACCCGGTCCGGGCCTTCGCTTCCATTCCCAGGAGTTGTCCGAGGGAAAGCCCCCCGGCCGCCATGCCGCCGACTTTAAGAAAGTCCCGCCGAGAGTAACCGTCGCAGTGAGAACGCGCGCGGTCGCGTTTTCCAAACAATTCAAGCATAGCAAAGTATACGGGTCAGGGTTGGGGAGGTCTTACAGCGAGATCTTTTTTTGGCGGACTACGGGAAGGGGGCCGAAAGTGGAGAAGGAGCGCGAACGTCGAACGTTCAACGGTTAGGGGTGTTGTTAGTTCTCAATCTCAACCTTCGAGTAAAATATGAATCAACCCCCTTTCACCCCTCCGCTCCGGTGCAAAGGCGGCTTCAAGGCCCTCCCGCCAAAAGCAAATTCCTCGCAGTCGTTAGTAGGCGTCTGATTCCATTTGAACTACTCATTGTAAGATGGTTTTCACCAAGCCATCGCCAGCGCCCCTTCTCCTTCTCCTTCTCCTTCTCCTTTCCAGCTAAGATCTACTGTAACATCTGTCTTGAAGCGTATTGAACTGTCATTGTCTTTTGAATGGTTCCACGTCCAACTTGTCCCTGTAATCTTGTGGGCCGCGAGTGCCAAATCCTTACCCCAAAAACCCGTAATCACAGCGTCCACAGCAAGGAAGAGGGACCATGAAGCAGAAATCATTTTTTATCTTAATTGACAGACCCGATCACCAATGTTTTCAAATGAAATGAAAAACCGTTTTTTTTTCGTGTTTGTAAACCTCTTTTTCTGTTCATTTTTATGCAACGGTGATTTAGCAGAAGCTTTAAATCCACTTTATAAGCCCAATCTAGCTTCTGCCCGAGTTGCAATAAAAAACCTAAAGAACCTATCTGAGGATGAGAAAGTTAATAAGGTCGAGATTTCTGAGATCTCAGACGCAATCATAAACCTTTACAAGGCTGAGCTTAAAACTTCTAAAGCTGTAGACTTGGGTAATGAAGACGAAAAAAACGCCCTTACTCAAGATAGAGCTTCGATCGATTGGCTAGAGGGGTCCGCCCTCAATCCGAAAGGAAACCCCACCCTGGCACGCTCTGCTCAAGTGCTAGCGATGAACCTCAGGAAGACTGCTGCAGACCGAACTAAGAAAGTCCAAAACGGGTTAATTGCAGCTATGAAAGCTGTTGATGAAAAAATTAAAATCTTTTTTGAGTCAGGGGATCTAGAATCGTCGTATATTCTCCACGGTTGCGTTGAAACGATGAACATAATTTATTTGAAAGATGCTCCATTCAAACATTCTGTTTCAGCGAAAGATCTTGAGAGATTTAAAACCTACCTTGCAGAGAGACCTCAGCTTTTGAGTGATGCACAAGCGGCTGAAAAAGCTGGAAATTTCGAGAAGGCATTTGCTCTTTTCTCCAAGGCTAATGAAAAGAAGGGTCTCCGACGAAGTGCTTTACTTTTCGCGAAAGAGTTAGAGAAAAATGAGCTGTTTGGGGAAGCTGCTGAAAAGTATGAACTGGCTAGTGATTTCGCTGCATCAAAACGTTTAAGAGATGCGCACCCTGAGCTTGTAAAAAGTTCATTCAAACACCTAAGTGCTTCCGAGTTGTTTAAAAAGGTAGAACCTGCTATCTTAAAAATAAAAGTTTTCACAAAAAATGGTAGTGGCCATGGAACTGGGTTTTTCTATAAGAGAGGTGGTTATATATTAACAAACCGTCATGTCATTAGACCCCGTGATGAGAAAACAGGAAAAAAGTTAGACGTTAAAAAAATAGTAGTTACCACATCCAATGGCAGAGAATTCGACCCTAAGTTACTCGTCACGAATCCTTTATCTACAAGCGCGGATCTTGCCGTGGTAAAAATTGAGCTTAAGGAGCATGAGGTATTACGCCTTGGGACAGATTTAGAGGTCGCCACCGGAACGGAAGTCGCAGCTGTTGGCTTCCCTAAATTTGCTGAAGCAAAAACAGCAACTATCAACACGGGTGTTGTGTCGATGAACGCGCGTGAGTTTAAGGGTAAAACGTGGATTCAGACTGATGCTGCAAGTAACCCCGGAAATAGTGGTGGGCCGTTAGTGTTATCAAATAGTTCGGTAGTAGGAGTCATAACAGAGCGTCTAATTGGGGAAGAAAATTCCAATTTGGCAATCCCAATGGGTATCGTTAGCAACTTCCTTGAAAAATACAAAAATCGGATCTACGCTAAGTAGCCTCAGGTCCTCCTTAAAGTGAATGCACCACCCGCTAAAGCAGGTGAATCCAAGCTCGTCGACTAAAGTCGACTGGGCGGTCTATTCCCCCTCAACACTAAAACCAAAAACTCCCTTTTCAGGTAACTATACTCTCCTCTCAACATTCCTCGCAGTCGAAACACCTACCAGTCCGCTTAAGACCCGCTTGCGGTATTTCGTAATTCACACATTATGGTATTTCAGCTGTGGATACGGTGAGAGGGGTTTGGGATACAGGGATTCTATGTCTCCCCCATCCGATTCACCCCTCCCCTTTCCTGATTGGGGGATACTTTTTAGGGGGATCAGGATTGATCGATTCAACGTGAAGCCTCTCTCGATTCCCGCTTCATGGATCAGGACTCGGTTCGGTCATGCCCTGATCCCGAACCACTTTTCAGGTTTCGGGTTTCCCTTTTTTCCAGACGCGTGTTATCGCCTTCAGGCCATGAAGCCAATCCAAGCCCTTCTCGCACTCTTTACCTGTGCGTTCCTACCTCTCAACGCTGCCAGTTTAGCTGACCTGACATGGACCACAACTAACGGACAAGTCACCATCACCGATTGTAATGAAGCCGCCGGTGAGAACTTTTGGATCCCTGGGGCCGGCGAGCTAGTCATCCCGGACACCATTGAAGGGAATCCTGTCACCAGCATCGGGGAAAGTGCCTTCTTGGACTGCTCCGGCCTGACGAGCATCACGATTCCTGATCGCGTCAGCAGCATCGGGGGAGCTGCCTTCGAAAGCTGCACCAGCCTCACGAGCATCACGATTCCTGATCGCGTCACCAGCATCGGGGAAAGTGCCTTCTTGGACTGCACCAGCCTGACGAGCATCACGATTCCTGATCGCGTCACCAGCGTCGAGAAAGGCACCTTCCGTGGCTGCACTAGCCTGACGAGTATCACAATCCCTGATCGCGTCAGCAGCATCGGGGGAGCTGCCTTCTACGACTGCACCAGCCTGACGAGCATCACGATCCCTGATGGCGTCACCAGCATCGGGGATGAGGCCTTTTATAGATGCACCAGCCTGACGAGCATCACGATCCCTGACAGCGTCACCAGCATCGGGGGAGCTGCCTTCTCTAACTGCACCAGCCTGACGAGCATCACGATTCCTGATGGCGTCACCAGCATCGGGAATAACGCCTTCCTTGACTGCACCGGCCTTACGAGCATCACGATTCCTGATGGCGTCACCAGCATCGGGGATTATGCCTTCCAAAGATGCACTAGCCTAGCGAGCATCACATTCCAAGGAGGCGCACCAACCGTGGGTAGCGAGGCATTTTTAGGTGTGGCGGACGGGGCTATTGCTTTAGTGACGATTGAGAATCAGGCATCCTTTGGTGCGAGTGGCAACGACTGGAATGGCCTCACCTTAAAAACGATCACGCCCTTGACATGGACCACGACTGGCGGAGAAGTCACCATCACCGATTGTAATGAAGGAGCTACCGGCGAGCTAGTCATTCCGGACACAATTGAAGGCAATCCTATCACCAGCATCGGGGGAGCTGCCTTCGAAAGCTGCACCAGCCTGACGAGCATCACGATCCCTGATAGCGTCACCAGCATCGGGGATGAGGCCTTCTTCAGATGCACAAGCCTGACGAGCATCACGATTCCTGATCGCGTCACCAGCATCGGAGATTTTGCCTTCGAAAACTGCACCAGCCTGACGAGCATCACGATTGGTAATGGCGTCACCAGCATCGGGGGGAGTGCTTTCTACGGCTGCACCAGCCTGACGAGCATCACGATTGGTAATGGTGTCATCAGCATCGGGGGGAGCGCCTTCCGCAACTGCACCAGCCTGACGAGCATCACTTTCCTCGGAACAGCACCAACCGTGGGTACTAACGCATTCACAGATGTCGCGGACGGAGCCATAGCCTTAGTGACGATTGAGGCTCTTAATTCTTTTGGTGAGAATGATGAAAAATGGAATGGCCTCACTTTGACATCAACTGAAGCCCCCCCTCAGTCACTTGAGGTGCAACTTGCGCAGATGACAGCAGAGCGTGATGCCGCGATTGCAGAACGCGACGCCCGCCCGACCCAAGAATCCTTCGACGCAGTCAAAGCCGAACGTGATGACCGCCCAACATTGTCTGAAGTCAAAGATGCGCGCTTAGGATCGGTGGTATTACAATCAGATGGGGCAAATGATACTGTGAAGATCTCTTTCTCAATCGAGGAGACCGATGACCTTAAAACTTGGACCTCCAATGGTGAAGTCAATGAGATCATAGTCCCACTCGAAGCCGGCAAACGCTTCTACCGCTTTGCTCTCGAAGATAAGTAGAGAGAATCAGATACTCCAACTGCAACCCAAACCCGCTTTGCATCTATGCAGGCGGGTTTTTCTTTGATCCCCGAATCCTTTACACTGAACCCCTGACCCTGATTCGTGGATCCCCCAACATGATCCCCTTACCCCGAACCTTGAATCGTGATTCATGGTGTCTGGCAAGGGGATACGGTGAGGGATATGGGATGCGGTGAGGCGTGTTATTGCTAACGTCGTCTCTCCAAAGGTGCGGGGGCTTCACCACTCCCCTTTCCTGATTGGATGATACTGCTTATGTGGATCGGTGGTTTACCAATCTAAGTGACACAAAGTCGGCCGCTAGCGCGCATGAAAATGTAAGCCGTGCTGTCTTGCTTGCCTTATAAATTTCTACTCAGATTATAATATCTCGCTCCAACGCCACTCCCTATCATCACTAACGAACATGAAATATTCCAAATTATCGAAGAACTATTATACCGGAAAATTAAAGAAACTACTCTTAACTGCTTTCGCCATGCTAGCTGTCGGATGTGGCGAAAAAAATGATTTAAGTGAGTCAGGCTGGTCCAACTCTAAATATGGAATTGGATTAGATCCGCCGGAAGGGTGGACTGTAAATGAAAGCGGCCAGCTAGGTATGCTAGTGCAGTTTACAAAGACCCTAGACAATGGAGGGGCTATATCCATCAATCTAATGCAGCCTACCAAACTTGGTGACCTATCCCTGATGGAGACTGCAAAACAAAGTATTCAGATGAGTAAATCAATCTTGCAGAGCTATAAACTCATTTCTGAAGGCAGTATAACAATTAACTCTATGGATGCATGGGAAGTTATTTCTACTATGACCGTTGGCGAAAATATTGTTAAGATTAGGTCTGTAATGGTAGAAAATAAAGGAGGAATGTATGCGTTTTCTTATGGCGGTGAGACTTCCAATTACGATGAGTATGTACCTCATTTTGATGACTGCCTGAATTCATTAAAGGTCACCCTCTCCCCATAGCTAGCTTAGATCAAGAAGCAGAATCCGACCATTCAACTGCAACCAAAACCCGCTTTGCATCTATGCAGGCGGGTTTTCTTTGAATCCCGAATCCTGATTCATGGTGTGTGGCAAGGAATCAGGATGCGGTGAGGGGTTGAAGGTTATGCGCTGATCCCCGATTCCCGATTCATTGTTAGGGAAACGGGGTTCGCTCTGGACACTCTATCCACTTTCCAGTTTCCCCTGCCTCCGAGCATGTGGTAAGGCTGCCGAATCATGAAGCCAATCCAAGCCCTTCTTGCGCTCTTTGCATTCGCATTCCTGCCTCTCCACGCTGCCAGTTTAGCTGACCTGACTTACACCACGACTGACGGTAAGGTTACCATCACCGATTGTGATGAAGCCGCCACCGGCGAGCTAGTGATTCCGGCCACCATTGAAGGCAATCCTGTCACCAGCATCGGGGCTCAAGCCTTCTACCGCTGCAGCAGCCTGACGAGCATCACGATCCCTGACAGCGTCACCAGCATCGGGAATGTGGCCTTCCGTGAGTGCAGCAGCCTGACGAGCATTACGATTCCTGATGGCGTCACTAGCATCGGGATTGAGGCCTTCGAAGGCTGCCGCAACCTGACGAGCATCACGATTCCTATCAACGTCACCAGCATCGGGGATTATGCCTTCTACAACTGCGACAGCCTGACGAGCATCACTATTCCTGACAGTGTCACCAGCATCGGGATAGGCGCCTTCAGTAACTGCACCAGCCTGACGAGCATCACTATTCCTGACAGTGTCACCAGCATCGGGGAAGCTGCCTTCTACAACTGCAGCACCCTGACGAGCATCACGATCCCTGATGGCGTCACCAGCATCGGAAATGATGCCTT
>Ga0115004_10000068_pt1 | contig 57737 bp, 43 predicted proteins | sample ArcticOcean_MG_C_10_FD_88737 | JGI IMG/M metagenome (GOLD analysis project Ga0115004, IMG submission 88737) | Marine microbial communities from western Arctic Ocean - ArcticOcean_MG_CB11_90 | ecosystem: Environmental > Aquatic > Marine > Oceanic | place: Arctic Ocean: Canada Basin | collected... | reverse complement strand
GGGCGCCCCCCCCCCCCCCCCCCCCTTCTCAGCATGCCCCGCGTCGTTCGAACCTGCGCGTACCTTACTCTTTTCGCGCTGGTACACACCAGCGCGTTCGACCCAAAGACGTGCGGTTCCGGCTCCCTCACCGAGTTCAAGAGTAACGGCATGTTGATCACGGTTGATGCGTCCACGAACACGATCCTGACCACGCAGTGCGGGGAGTGTCCTGGCACGCCGACGTACCGCGAGGCGCTTGATAACAGCACCGCGCGTCTGAGAGTGATGTTAAGCGACATCAGCGGCGGGAGCGACACGCAATACACACAGCTGCTGGTCAACGTCCCGTTCCGAATCACGGACACGAGCGGTGGGGACCATTTCTTTTACAGCGCCAGTAACATGGGAAACGCGCTGTGTGCTGGCGTGACCGGGTACACCCCTGCCACCGGCGTGGGGGTCGCGCAAATCGCGAACGCGTGCGTCGTGACCGAGCTCCCGACGCGGCTGATTCGGGACATCTACGGCAACGGCGACGGTAAGTATTTCCCATTTACCACATTCCGCCGACTGATTGCCCGTACAAGACTGACATTTATTTTTTTACAATCAGCCGCGTCCACGCTGGGCATTCACGAGTGGACGCACGCGTATCACACCGCGTTACCAGAGGCGGGGGACGCGGTTTATGAAGGTACGTATGGTATGCATTTCCCAAATCAGGCGGCACACTGTGGAGGCCCGATTACGGGTGACTGGTTGCTCAGGCCACGCTACAAAAGACTGACCCTTTCCGTCAAACACCCGCAGCCGGCGACCCCGTGAGCGCCGCGCTTGCGGGGATCACGGCGGCGTACGCCAATTTCAGAGAAATGGTTTTTCCCGACCTGGACAAAACCAACCACTCGTGGAGTGAACTGAACTGGGGCAACAACTACTGGTACGCCATGGCCAACGAACGCGAGTACTTCGCCGTGCTCACCGAGGCGTATGCCAACGCCGGGTCGGGCAATATCTGGAAGTGGCCGGAAAAGCGATCGCAGCTCCTAAGCGAAGACCCCACGGGGTACGCCGCGGTGAAAGCGATGTGGGAGCTCCCAAAAACAGACGTGGCGAACGCGCTGAGGGGGTGCGCCCTGGTGTCAGCCGCGGTGGTGAACAGGGTGACGGTATCGCTCCTGGTGGCCGCGATTGTGTCGCTGGTGTTTAATGACTCGGTGTGATTGGACTAAAGGTGTGATTGACTCGGTGTAGTTGAACGAGGTGTATTTGGATGAGGTGTGATTGGACTAGGTCAGATTGACTCTCGGTACATTGGACTGGGTGCAATTGGACTGGTTGAATTGAACGAGGTATATAAATTGGACTGCGTGTAATTGTTCCGTCTTAGTTTCGTGCGTTTTATTAATATTGCTAAAGTATCGCAACTCGTCCTGGTACCAAGTCCTGTACTGTTATCCACCTAAAACTCACCCACCGTTCACTGGCAAAACGGGTGCAGCAGCGCGTTTGATGGCGTGATTCTTTTTTCGGGGTCGAAGGTGAAAATCTTATCGAGCAAATCTCCCAAGCCGGTGGTCATTTTCTTTTCTTCGTTTGTCAGATTGGTATCCCTGCGCGCGCGTTGGTTAACCCGCTGGTGAATATCTCGTAAAGGTTTCGAATCACGGATCGTTCGCCGAATTTCGGTTTTCGTCACCGGGTCGCAAACCGCTTGCGAAAACAAACCGTCGTCGTCGTAGTGCAGTTCCTTGAACGCGGCTTTGCGTAAAAGTTTCCGCGGCAACGGCCCTTTGGTTTCGATGAACAACCGGAGCATGTCGTTGTTAGACTTCCCGGGAAACGCCATTTGCCCGCAATACAACTCGAACAGGCAACACCCCAAGCTCCACATGTCCAAGGGGAAGGAATACTTCAAACCTAAAATAACCTCGGGGGCGCGGTAAAACCGCGATTGCAAGTACGGCGTGATTTCGTTGTTCCCGTCGAACATCGCGCTGCGACGGGTAAAACAAAGTGTCAGTGTTGAGTCTTTCGGTGTACTGTGCGGGGGATTGGGGTCCGAGTAATCGGGCCGGACACAGGGCACTGGGAGAGTAATCAGGCGGAACAGTGCGTTTGTGATGTATGCAGTCGTAACAGTTGTTACGGGCAGTGGTACACTCAAACAGTCACAGAGGGGCAGCAAACAGTGCCTGGATTTGGGAAACGCCCAAGGCCGTACCTTCCAAAGTCACACAGTTTCAGCGTGTTGTGGTTTTTGTTCACCAGCACGTTGTCTGGTTTGATATCCGCGTGCACCACGCCGCACTTCTCTAAGTGTTTCAGCGCAATGAGAAGCTGGATCGTGTAGCTCTTCACGGCTTTGATGTTCACCCCCACGTCCCGTCCGTACTTTTTAAGCACCTCCCGTAAGTTCATGTGCAGCGACTCGAACACCATAAACACGTGTTCTCTGAATTCAAACCCGCGCACGAACCGCACCACGTGCTTGGTGTCCCCAACGTCCGTGGCCATCAGCTTTTTCAAAATCGTAATCTCAAGCTGCGCGGCTTTGTACATCGTGTCGTTGGCGCGGATCACCTTAATCGCGACGTCGCCGAAGGTTCCTCCTGGAACCGCGGAACCGTCGTCCACAGAGCGCCCTCCCGGCCCCGGCCCATCCGCGGATGGGCCAACCGCGCTTTCGTCGCTCGCCTTGACCACCGTGGAGAAAACCCCGCGGCCGTGCGTATCAAGCACTTTGTACCGCCCGTCAAGCACCTCGCCAACCCTGGCGCGGTAATACCCGTCCTGGTCGTCCCAGTTATCCGCCAGCCCGGCGGTCATGTCCACCGCGCCGTTTGCGTTTGCGTTCTGGAGATAAATAAAAGAAAGTGTCAGTCTTGTTTTGGTAAACAGTCGTCCGGGATTTGGGAAATACAATACGTACCTCGGCGAACTTCCCCGAAAGCCGATTCGCCCGTTGCGCGTGTCTCTCCTCCGCTTCGTCGTCGAAGTTTTCGGTGTCCGCGAACATGTCGGAAATTGGCATGGCGGGGTTCTTTTTGTTCTCAGGCTCTGGTTTGGCAGGGACAGGTTTCGTTGTCTGCACCGGCGGCGGCGGTTTCTCATTCACGCTCGCAACTGCGTTTTCGTTTTCGCGCGCGTTTTCTTTCACGGAAGCGTGTTTCCGCATAATCTCCTCCCGTCGTTTCCGTCGTTCCTCCGCTACCCTCTGTGCCTTCATTTCGTCATCCTCATCGTCCTCCTCCATCGCCTCCATCGCAGCCTCCACGCGTCGCTGGTACGCAACCGTTTCCTCATGCGTCGGCTCGGGCTCCGCGGGTCGCGCGCTCGCCGAGGGAGAAGACGGCGCGCCATTGGCGTCGTCGCCGCCGCGTCGCGGTGGTGCGCCGTACCCGGGAGCACGGTCGTCGCGCCCGTCACGCCCGCCCGCAAAACCACCCCCACGATCGTCACTGCGGTAACCACGGCCGCCTCTGCCCGGCTGGTGTCGGTCATTGGTTCGATCCCGGTCGTTGCGGTTTTGTGTTTTTTGTTTCCCGTCATCCCACTCCCGAGAAGAAGGCGCCCCCCCCGAATACCGAACCTGAGCACCCTGTCTGTCCCTGCTGCTGTCTCTTCCTCGGTTTGGGTGGCCTCCGCGGTCGTGGTCCCTGCCGTCGTGGTACCCGCGGTGGTCACCGCGAACTGCGTTTCGGTGCCCAGCACGATCGCGCGCGTCGCGTTCGCGCGATCGGCTTCTTGGCCGGTCCCTGCGAACGAATTCGCCACGATTCGCACCCGCAATCTCCCCCTCCTCGTCCGAACCACCCAAACCCATGGTTACCGCGTCCCTCACCGAATCTCGCGCCGCCGGGACTCGACCGGACTCAACACAACAACCAGAACGCACCGCCGAACCGGTCCGACTTCCCGATACGCGCGTGCGGAACGATGACGAAGGCTGGCGAAGTCACCAAGGACCTTGGCATTTTATTGGAACGCGGGCAACTTCTTTTTTCGTCAGCCTCTTCTTGCTTTTCTCGGCCCCATTTCGTCCCTCTTTTCCATTCGCAGGCGGCGCGCGATCACGGCACCGCGATGGGAGGTGGCGGCCCCCCGTACAGCGTGTTCATAGGGAACGTCCCTTATGACGCGACGGAGGAGCGGCTGCGGGACATGTTCAGCGAGGTGGGGGTGGTTCATGATTTGCGGTGCGTCTCCCTCGGGTCTCATCCAGCCTCGTCTGGTTTTTTGCCTAGGGTTGCCAAAACGATCGTTTGTACTGACCACCCCCCCCTCACCCACCCACACAATGTACTCTGCCTCCCCCACAACAGACTCATGACCGACCGCGAGACCGGCAAGCTGAAAGGGTTCGGTTTCTGCGAGTTCATGGACGTCGCGACCGCGGAGAGCGCGAAGCGGAACCTGAACGGCCGGGATTACAACGGCCGACAGTTGCGTGTTGATTTCGCGGGCGAGGACGGCGACGAGGGTAAGAAACCTGCTGAGAAACCGAGTGCGGCTGGCGCCGGCGCGAGCCCGATGCTGTACGACGCCCCGATGGGCACCGCTCCTGCGCAAGCGGCGCAGCGGCAGATGCGGGACGCGGGTTTAGGAGGCGGGGGGGGCATGGACGCGGTGACGTCGCGTCTCGCCGAGATGTCGCCGGCGCAGCTGTTCAGCGTGATGCACCAGCTCAAAACGTTAACCACGCAGAACCAAAGCCAAACCAGGGCGTTACTCGTGGCGAATCCTCAACTCACCCTGGCGCTGTTCCAGGCGCAACTAGCACTGGGGATGACGAAACCCCTTGGCGCCGCGGCGGCGACGGCAGGCGGAGCGCCGGCGCCGGGAGCGCCACAGGGAACCGCGCCGTTGCCGCCGCCGCCCGGGGCAGCGCGGCCGGGGATGGGGATGGGACCAGGGATACCGGGGATGGGTCCGGGGATACCGGGCATGCCGCCGCACTTGGGGAATCCGGGCATGCCGCAGTACAATCACAACCCGCAGTTCCCGCCGCCGCCGCCGCGAGGCGTGGCGCCCCTGCCGCCGCCGCCGATGGGCGGGCCGCCGCCCGGGCCGCCGCCACCGGCTGGCGCCGTGGACCAGCAGCAGCAGCTGTTACAGCAGGTCATATCCATGACCCCGGAGCAAATGAATCTGCTGCCCCCGGACCAGCGACAGCAGGTGGAGATGCTACGGCAACTCGCGGTGCAGCAGGGCATGATGTAAAAAGGTAAACGACGACGCGCGAGGTACAGGGTCTGGTGAGGTACGTCTCGAAACTCAAAACGGGTCCATTCCCGTTCTCTCTACAGTATACCATTTCATGAAAAACCCTTACCCTCTGCTGAAGGATGACGAGACAACACAACACAATGCACAAGCTCCGTATGAGCTTTGCGGTGATTAGACGTTAATGTATTCCGACTTTGGCCGCTCGGAGTTTTACGATTTCAATTTACCACCCGCGCACGTCAATCGAAGCACTCGGACTTCTCTGACCACGCGCTTTTCTTTCGTTTTCGTCGTAGGCTGTGTTCCCGGAGAGCTCGGAGGGGAGAGGGGAGGGAGGGACAGACCGCGGGTCGTTGTAGTGTGATAACAACTAAACGTATGATGTATGCGCAATTAGTCTTTGATAAAAGTCTGCAAAAGTTCCGTATGCGTATCTAGTGTGGAACGGCGTGAAGAGGCTGAATTTAATTTAAGGTTTTTTTGGCCCGCTCTTGATGAATTTTTTTGCCTCGATTTTTTTTGTTTTTCTTTTGCGTTTTCGCCGCCCCACTTCATTTCAAGACCGAAATTCTTTCTTCCCGCCGACAACATCGCCATCCTGTCCACACCTGATCGCGCGTGGGTCAGACGCCGAGACGCGTGTCCCGTGTGTTTCGTGGTTCACTGCGCTTACTCGATCGACGCGCGACTCGCGGTTTTCGATCGGAGCCACAGACGCGGCCGAGGGTTTGCCCGAGAGGCACGAACGGACAGGAGTGACTTAAAAAAGAAAAGCCGCAAAATGAGCGACCCCATGGATGTGAGCACCACGGTGGTGTTGGATCCGGGTTTGGAGTCCCGATCCGTGAACGTGGTTGGCGGGTCGCGTGTTGCGCTTGAGACGCAGACGCACGCGGTGGGTTTGATTACCCCCCCGCCTGACATCCGGGCGATCGTGGACAAAACCGCGCAGTTCGTGGCGAGGAACGGCCCGGAGTTCGAAACCCGGATTCTGGGCAGCGAAAAGAACAACGCCAAGTTCAACTTTCTGGTTCCCGCGGATCCGTACAACGCGTATTACAAATCGAGAATCGCGGGGTTCAAGGAAGAAGCGGCTGGGGGCGATGCGGCGTCCATTGCGAGCAAAGCTGGGGAGGCGGCGAAGGCGGCTAATGAAGAGTCGGGAACCGTCGCGGTCGCGACCGCGGGAAGCGCTAAACCCAAGGTTTTGCAGGCGCCCAAAAAAGAACAATTCTGCGTGGATTTCCCCGACGGCGTCGCCAGTTTCGACCTTGACGTGTTGAAACTCACCGCTCAGTTCGCGGCGAGGCACGGGTCTCAGTTCATCACGCAACTCGCCAAAAAAGAACAAGGAAACAAGGAGTTTGCGTTTCTAAAAACCACGCACTCCATGCATTCCGTTTTCCAAAAGTTCGCGGACGCGTACGCGAAGGTTTTGCACCCGCCGAAAGGCCTCGACGCGGTTTTGAAAAAGGAGACGGAGAAGAGTTTTCTGCTGGAGCGCGCGTTACAACGGCTGGAGTGGGAGCGTTCCGTGGACAGCGCGAAACGATCCGCGGAGGAGGAGGTGGAGAAGGAACGGGAAGCCTTCGCCCTGGTGGACTGGCACGACTTCGCGGTTGTGGAAACCATCGACTTTGAAGACGGCGAGGACGACGATTTGCCGGAACCCATGACCTTGAGAGACATCGTCGCGCAGGCGCGAGACGCGGAGGCGCCTGTTGAAGCGACGGGCCCGGCCTCGGGGTCGAGAAGGGATGTGAAGCCTGCTGAGACCGGACATGACGATGAGGGCGACGTCCCGATGGACGAGGAGGAACGGGCGATGATCGCGGAGGGCGTGGCGGCGGCGGCGGCGCCGCGCCCGGCGCCGGTCGGAATGAAGATTGTCCGCGACCACAAAAAACCCGAGGTGCTCGCGGCGGAAGCCAAGGCGCGCTCTTTGGCTGGCCCTGGTGGCGCGGACGCCACGAAATTCGCGGTCTCACCCATCACCGGCGAGCTCATCGCCGTGGATGACATGGCGGAGCACATGCGCGTTTCGCTGATTGACCCGAAGTGGAAAACGCAGAAAGCCGCGATGCTCGCGAAGCTCAAGGGAGGCACCAAGGCGAACGACGACGAAGTCGCCGCGAACATATTGTCCCTGGCGCGAACCAGGCCTGATATCTTCGGAACCGGAAACGACGCGGAAGTGAGCGACGCGGTGGCGGAGAGCATTCAGGCGAGAAAGCAAGCGGGACCTCCGTTCAAAGGCGCGGCGCCGCCGCCGGCGCCGGACACGAGCGCCGGCGCGTCGCTGCGACCCGGCATGTCAAAGATGCCTCCGCCGCCGCCGGCGGCGAGAGTAACACCCGTGATGCCTCCTCCTCCCGCGCCTGTTGCAGCGTCGATGCCGGCACCTCCGCCTCTCGCTCCAGGCCCCGCCCTGAAAGCGTCCCCGGCGTCGCCGCCGCACCCGGCTCCGGTTCCCGCCTCTGCGATTGCGTCGGCGGCGCCGGCGCCCGTTCCGGCTGCGCCCACACCTGTGCCGGCGCCCGACCTTGTGCTGGAGGAAACGGTGGACGAGTCGAAGAAGCGCAAAATAGGCGAAACCGAGCTTCTGGAAGAACTCGATTTCCTGGACGAGAACCCCGGGTCGGGGATAGTTTGCGTACGGTGTCCCGACGCGGATGGCGACGAACACATGAACGGCCAGATCATCGATTTGGCCGTGGATTCCCTGAGCCTGCCTGTCGCCGAGTTCAAGAAACTCGTCAAAGACGCGCTTGGTGGTTTAGCCGCGAACAAGCAGAAAATAAGCGCCCCCGGGTTAGGGTTCCTGGTGGATAAAAAAACCCTGGCGTTTTACAACCTCGGGTTTGGAACCGTCGTGACGCTGACGCTGAAAGAGCGAGGCGGGCGAAAGAAATAGCGGGTGTGGTTTTTACGTTTCGTGACAAAACCCTAAACCCTAAACCCTAAACTCAAGGTTCAACTCAAAGTCCTCCTCCAACTTAGAACGGTTTCCCCGATTTCCCCCTGTCCTCGAACCGCGCCATTCCTGGGCGCACGAACCGGGGGCCGGTGACGTCGCCCCGAAGCGCGGTCGCGGCGGCGCGCTGTTTCTCGAGATCCGCCACCTCCGTTGCTTTCCGCGTGAGCTGTCGCGCCCTGCGCAAACCTTCCTGCGCCGGAAACGACTTCGGAGAAAGCGCAAGTGCTTCCGCGAAATCAATCGCCGCTTGTGCGTACTGCTCGCATTCCATGCGCAACTCCCCGAGCGCCGTTGTGGCGTCTATGAACTCTTTTTTGGCGTCTTCGCCGTCGTCGCCAAGAAGCGTTTCTTTCGCGGCGGCGAAATCGTCAACCGCGTCGTGAACGGCACCAAGGTTTCGCCTTGCTTTCGCTCGCGCGGTTAACAACTTGACGTCATGTGGCGAGGTTGCCAAACCTCGAGAGTACCGCTCCACGGCTTCCGCGTAGGCGCCGCGCTCGGCGCACTCGGCGCCAAAAACAAACGCGTCTGTGGGATCCTCCGCGAGAACAACGCCACTTCCGGCTTGGTCAGAACGTTGGGTCCCAAAGGGATGCTCGCCATCGCCCGCGCCAGGCAGCGCCAGCGGCGGATTTGCCCTCCACGGCAACCTGTCCGCGAGCGCGCCCTCGCGTCGTTCGATGATCTCCCTGCGAAGCGCGGCTAAGTCGGGCGGTTTAGGAACGTTTTTGTTTACCTCGCCCAAAAACACGAGCGGCTCGGAAGTTGTCAACTTTGGCCAAAACGCGCCCGGTGCTGTCTTGTGAAGCGTAATCTGGATTTGACCAGTGCTTGTGTCGTATCTCAGCGTGTGCTCGGTGGCGTGCACGTCCGCATGCAGACGGAGCGTAAGCGCGTAGGAGGCATTTTTTGAATCACCTTTCGGAATCTCCAGCGAAAAAAAACGCGCGTCGTTCGCCGCGCCCAGTTTTAACACAGCGCGTTCCATGCGCGTTTGTTTTGATAATAGGGTACTCGGGTTGGACAGGGTACTGGCTTTAATCGTGACAATCACCTCAGTTTCGGTGTCACTCCACGTGTACGTCTCGATGGGGGTCTTTACACCCGTCGGCGTCAGCGCGACTGCATTCGCGTCGTTTTCGCCGCACGACGGCAAGCATTGCATCTTCACCGGTGCTTTTCGCGAAGACCCGCGTGCTTGTTCCAAACGTTCCAGGCGAGCCTCCCTGTCAGGATCCGGGGCAGTCAGGGCATCTTGCGCTAAGTCAATCGCGCCTTGGGTCATGTGGTTGCCCACGAAGTTCGTCGTCGCCCCAGTAGGGGGTTTCTCGTACCCCGGCTCGATAATCAAAGCAGTCCCGTCGGGTTTCTCTTCAAGCGCGTCGTACCCGGATTTCGCCCCAGGGCCCATGCTGATCTTGTACGCCCCGCCGTGCGCATCTTTGGTCCACACTCGGGGGTACCGTTTACCGTAAGGCTTGCGCTGGCCGTCGTCCTCGTCGCGAAGCGCGGGGACCGTGGGGGCTGGGGGAGGCGACGACATCGCGCGCGGCAAAGACTGGCCTCGATCGGTGTCAAGGCTGCAGGCGTTATTTTCTCGGAAGCCGAAACGACGTCTGTGCGCGCGACTTCCGATTTCCGAGAGGACGCACAAAAACGCGGGAAATCGAATCTGACTTCCATCCGACACGACACTCCCTCGGGGCGCGCGCCCGATGCGGGCCGCGGCGAAGCTCGTGGCGCGATGCTCGCGAGGCCGCGCGTGCGTGGCGTGGCGCCAGCTCCCCCCTGTGCCGCACCGCGTGGTGAGGCTCGGGTACACAAGCGCTTGTCGGGAACTGATTGGGGTGCACCCGAGTTCGCAAATCGGCACCGCGTGCATCGCGGATGGGGTCCGCATCGGCCCGTTCTGCGTCCTTTCCGACGGCGCGGTCATCGGCGCTAACTGCGAGCTCGGCGCGGGGGTGCACGTGTTGGGCAACACCACAATCGGCCCCGACTGCGTGGTGATGTCGCACGCGGTGATTGGGTCGTCGGATCCCGGGACCACGGTTGTGGGACGAAACACACGCGTGGGCGCGCACGCGGTGGTCGGGGCGATTTGCGAAAAACGCGGAACGCCGGCGTTTGCGTCGCACCTGGTGATCGGCGACGACTGCGTTATTCGCGAACAGGCCGTTATTCACCGGAGCTCGGGGCCAGCCTCGGTGACGAAAATAGGCAACAACGTGGTGGTGATGGGCGGGGTTTTCGTCGGGCACGACGTTTGTGTCGGCGACGGCGCCGTGGTGTGCAGAGCGCTCGCCGAGGGAACAAACACAACCGAAAATGAGAAAGGCACTGAGACGTCAACGCCTCTCCGCGCGACGGAAGATGAAACAAAATATCAGTCAGAGTCCTCGCCTCCGCCGCCGAAACTCAAACGCACCTCCCCCTCCGCACTTCCCGGGCCCGAACACCTGAAGCGCTTGAACATGGTTTCCCTGAAAGCGCTGTTGCAAGTGCGCGGGCTAGGCACGGACGGGATGAAGTATTTGCTGGTGGAACGCCTGGACGCGTACCGCGACAAAACCGTGAATGAAAACAGCAACGCCTTCGCCATCGCGTCGGAGGCGTCGGAGATTGCGTGGCGAGTTAGGGACCCGAACACCGCGCCTGCTTGTGTATGCGGGGACCCGTGCAAAGAAAAAAATGTCAGAAAGGAAGGAACGAACAAGGGGAAAACGTTTTGGGCGTGTCGTCGCCCGAAACAAGCGGCGCCGTGTGGTTTTTTCCAGTGGAAAACGGGGACCAAGGCAAAAACTTCTGCGACGAAAAAATCAATGCGAGCCGTCGTGACCACGGCGTCGCCGCGCCAAGCCACCGGTCCCACGGTGAACGTCCGAGGAGGGTCTGATATGTTCGAGGACCTGGTCATCATGTCCTCGAGCGCGAAGAAAAGAACTCACGAAGTAGACGCGGCGTAATAATTGTTGTATTTAATCTCTTTGGAAACCTTTTTTCAAAAACACATTTCTCGGAAGCCTCGACGCACAACGACGCGCACACGACACCCGGTCCACATGTCCTCCCACGCAGCGCGCACCGCCGTGACTGACACGAGCGGCGGTATCGCGAGCGGCAACACTCCTGCGAGCCTTGCCGACCCACAAGCCGCGATCCCCGACCTTCCCGACCACGTCGTGGTCACTCACATTCTCAGATCTGAGTATTTCGACGACCCCGCAGATCTCGCACGGCTCCCAGCGGTGAGCCGTGGGATGCGCGCCGCGGTGGCAGAAACGGGGCTTCGGTTTGAGGAGCTTGGTGAGAAGGACGCCTTGGACCTTGGATGTTTAAGCGCATTGCAGCGCCGGCAACGGGGAGGGCACCTGTCGTCTCAAGAACTCCTTTGTCAGGCGGCTGCGAGGTGGAAATCTCGAGGAGTTGAAGGAGCTGCGCGCGGACGGTTGGCCGTGGGACAAGTGGACGTGCATATATGCGGCAGGGGGCGGGCACCTCGAGATGCTTCAATGGGCGCGCGCGAACGACTGTCCGTGGGACGCAAATACGTGCGAGGGGGCGGCGAAGGGCGGGCAACTCGAGGTGCTGCAGTGGGCGCGCGCGAACGGCTGCCCGTGGAACGAGGAGACGTGCAAGTACGCGGCGAAGGGCGGGAACCTGGAGGTGCTGCAGTGGGCGCACGCGAACGGCTGCCCGTGGGACGAGCGGACGTGCGTCGCGGCGGCGCAGGGCGAGAACCTCGAGATGCTGCAGTGGGCGCGCGAGAACGGCTGTCCGTGGAGCGAGTATACGTGCGCGGCGGCGGCGTATGGCGGGCAGCTCGAGGTGCTGCAGTGGGGGCACGCGAACGGCTGCCCGTGGGACGAGCGGACGTGCGCGTACGCGGCGGAGGGCGGGCAGCTCGAGGTGCTCCAGTGGGCGCGCGCGAATGGTTGCCCGTGCAATGAGAATACGTGCTGGAAGGCGGCGAGTGGAGGGCACCTCGAGTTGCTGCAGTGGGCGCGCGCGAACGGCTGCCCGTGGAACGAGGAGACGTGCGCGTACGCGGCGAAGGGCGGGCAGCTCGAGGTGCTGCAGTGGGCGCGCGCGAATGGGTGCCCGTGGAACGCAAACACGTGCTGGAGGGCGGCGGAGGGAGGACACTTCGAGGTGCTTCAGTGGGCGCGCGCGAACGGCTGTTCGTGGAACCGGCTAACGCGCATATATGCTGCACGAGGGGACACACTGGAGTGGGCGGTGGCGAACGGCGTACCCGAATAGTGTGGAAAGGTTTTGGCTAGGTTCTACTAAGGTATTCCAAATCGATTTCGTGGTCCGTTCACAGTGGCTTGGCTGTCTTGGCCTTCTCCGCCTCCGCCGGGGTTTTCGTTTTCAGGGAAAGCGCGTGTATCCCGTCCTTAATCTCCTGATCTAAAATCTCGTACACCATGCGGTGCCTGGCCACCGGCATCTTCCCCTCGAACGCTGCCGAGACAATCTCGACTTTGAAGTGCGTCTCCGCGTCGGGATCGCCCGACGGGTTCCCCGAGTGTCCCGCATGCTTAAAGCTCTCGTCTTTAATGATGAGCGACGTCGGGGCGAGGCCTGAGGTGACTTTCGCTTCTATCCTGGCGTAAATCGGCCGCATGACAGTCGACATCGCACGACGAAGCATACCCCACGTGCCTGTCCGAGTGACGAGGGGCGTTTCCATCAGCGAGCCGACGTGGACAAACAGTAATCTGCGGGGTTCTTTCTCATAGCGAGACGCGCGGGGTCCATGTCGCTCGCGGTGGGCGCGTGGTCGCGCGTCAGCGTCGACGCGATGGCGTCGACGTCTCGTCTCGGGTTCGCCCCCGCGGGGTACCGCGGAGTACGAAGGACGACGCGTCTCGATACGGTCTCGGCCGCCGAGAGCGGTGCTTTGAAGGAAAAGGGTCGAGGCAGCCAGCGCGGACGAGGCAGCGGCGGGCGTGGAAATCGCTCGTCCGGCGGTCGCGCCGGTGATGCGTCCACGTCTGGACGCGGCGGTCGCGGTCGCGGCGCACGCGATGGTCGTGGACGAGGCAAACCGTCCCGGTCGAAACAATGTTCGGTCGACGCGGTTGCTGAGGCGGATGCCATGACGAAAAGTCTGGACGCAAACGCGGATGCCCGGGACGTGGGGTCGGTACTCGCGGACTGCAAGGATGTCCGCAGTGAGCGGGCGTCGGATGCGGCGTGGGGTTTGTACCAAGCCGCTGTGAAGCTCGGGGTGGTGAACAGGTTCAACGTGCGCCAGCACAACTTCGCTTTAGGGGCGGTGCAGATGGGGCCGGATGGGTCGAAACGCTCAACCGAGGTGTGGACCAATCTGGCGAAGAGCCCGGCGGCGCCGAACGGCGTGACCATGGCACTTCTCGCGAGGGGGCTGTGTCGCACGTCGAAGGACGTCATTCCCACCCTAGGCACGCTACGGGAAGGCACGTCAAGAGGCGGCGTGGTGGACGCGTACGTGCTGAATGTCTTGCTCAACGCGTGTCTCAGGGACGTCAACGGAGTCACACAAAAAACTCCGCTCGGCGATGCCGTGAAATCCAACGCAAGGGAAGCCACGCTTGCCGTGTGGACCGCGGGGAAGGGCATGCACAACGAGCGCACGTTAACGAGTACGATAAAGGTGCTGGCCGCGATCGGGGAGGGCGACACCGCGATGAAAACGTTCGACGAAGCGTTCCATGACGAAACGCCGATGGACGCCGATTGCGTCGGCGCGGCGCTCGGGATCTTGTCGGGCCGCGCCAACGCGACGGGCAAGTCCGCGGATGTGTTGCAGTTGTACCACCGAGCCCGGAAGTCAAGAGAGTTGCAAATGACAACGTACTGCGCCAACGTCGCGTTAGCCGCGTGTTCCAGGGATGGTAACTGGGAAGGCGCGCTTGTTTTGTGGCGTTGCATGTTGGCAGGCACAGAAAACGCGCCTCGCCCCGATAAAGCCAGCCTGGCATCCGTGATCCTCGCGTGCGGCAGGAGCGGCCGGGGCGACCTCGCGCGCGAGGCGTTCGAGCAAGGCAAGGCGAGTGGCGTGGAGTGCGACGTGGTGGTGGTGAACGTGTTGCTAGACGCGTGCGCGAAAGGAAATTTGCACCCGGGCGACGCCCTCGACGTGCTGATGGACGCTATTGAGAACCGAGTGCCGGTGGACGCGTGCACGATCGCGAGCTTGCTCACGGCGTATTGCGGCGAGCAAAAGAATGCCGGGTCTGATCGATCTGGAAATTCTGCAGACCTCGTAGAGCAGGCGTTCGCGATCGTGGAGCTGGGTAGGTTTCTTAGTGTGGACCCCACGCCGGCCGTGATTTCCGCGCTGCTTCGCGTGTGCGTTACGGCGGGGGACTTACAAAGGGCGGCGAAGACTTTTGACGAATACCTCGCGACGGGCGGTGGCGTTAAGAACACACAGGACAGTACCGGCGAAAGAAACGGCGATAACGTTTCCTTGACTCTGCTGATCAACGGGTTCGCGTCTGTTGGTGTTTTGCGCTGCGCCGTGGACCGGGTTGCCACGGCCAGGGAACTCGGCGTCGAGGTTTCGGGGCGGGCGGTCACGGCGTTGGTGCGCGCGTGCGCCGACGCCGGGGAAAGCGAGCTCGCCATGTGCGCGTACGACGACGCGACGAAGGATCATGGGCTACAACCCACAACGAAACTCGTAAACGCCGTGCTGAGTGGGCTAGCACGAACGGGGAGCTGGCGCGAGGCGATCCGGTTGGTGAGCGACGACGTGATCGGAAGCGAAACCGTCGTCGCCGATGAAACGCTCGTTACAAATTTCGTCCGAGCGTTCGAACGCGGGGGGGAACCGGAACAAGCCGCCACGGCCCGACAAATGGGGCTGTGGCTCACAGGATCGGACGACGCGCTGATCAAGCACCTGTTGGCGCAAGATGCGCTGGGAGAGAGGTTGTTGTGATTGATCGCGGGAGTCAGTCGCTCGCACACGTCCCCACAACGCGCGTTTTTTTCTCACCAAAGCAGTTCACTTTTCATTTTCGCGCCATTTCGAGAGCGCCGCCGAATGCCCCTAATCGCACTCTCGATGTTCGTCGTGCCGTTGGGTCCGCCACAACGGCCAGCGCAGGCGGCGTGGATCTTGCCATGAGAGCTCCGGCCGAGGGTGGCACGAAGCGCGAACGAGAGGAGGATTCCGACGATGACATGGTCGGACTCGCGCCTCCCCGTCCGGGCGCCTCGGACGACGATGAGGACGATGGCACGGAAGTCGGCCCCGCGATGCCTCCTAAAGCCAAGAAAAAGAAGACCCTGGCGTTCGAGCAGGTGTATTTAGACTCCATGCCGTGCGCTCAAATGTACGAAAAGAGCTACATGCACAGGGACGACATCACGTGCGTCGCCGTGACCCCCGGGACGGACTTCTTCATCACCGGGAGCGAAGATGGCCACCTTAAATTTTGGAAGAAGCGGTACGAAGGCGTGGAGTTTGTGAAACACTTCCGGTCGCACGTCGGGCCGGTGGTTGGTTTAAGCACGAGCGCGGACGGTCTGTACTGCGCCACGATCGGGCACGACAACAGCGCGAAGATATACGACGTGGTGAATTTCGACATGACTTTGATGCTCCGCCTTCCTTTCACCCCGACGGCGTGCGAGTTTGTGTACCGAAAAGGCGAAGCGAAGCAAAAGTTTGCGGTATCCGATTCGAGCGGCAAGATTTACGTTTACGACACCGCGAGTGATTCGACCGACCCAGTGAAGGTGATGGACACGCACCGGCACGCGGTACGCGTGATGAAATACAACGCCGCGAAGCAAGTCGTGATATCTGCGGACGACAAAGGGGTCATCGAGTACTGGTCGCCCGAGGATTACGAGCATCCGCAAAACAAAGTTTCGTTTCGGTTCAAGCTTGATACGGATTTGTACGCCCTGGCGAAGGCGAAAACCAAAGCGCTTACGCTCGAGATATCCCCCGACGGCACGCAGTTCACCACGACCGGCCCGGACCGGAAGGTCCGGGTGTTTCGTTTCGAAACAGGCAAGCTTCGGTACGTCATCGACGAAAGCCCGGAAACCGCGAACGACGCGCAGCGTAGCGGCGTCGCGACGTACGCGCTGGAGGACATCGACTTCGGGCGAAGAATGGCGATCGACCGGGAGATGGGTCGTACGTTACAGGACACCAGCGCGGGGTACCCGAACGCAATTTTCGACGAAAGCGGCAATTTCGTTCTATACGCCACGTTGATTGGTATCAAGGTGGTTAACCTGGTAACCAACCGGTGCGTGCGGATACTAGGCAAGGTTGAAAACACGGAGCGGTTTTCAAAGCTGGCGATGTTCCAAGGCGTGCCGCAGAAGGATAAAAGGTCGCGCGGGAGCGGCAAGGACATCAAAGCAAGCGTTGAGAAGGACCCGACGTTGGTGTGCAGCGCGTTCCAGAAAGCGCGTCTGTATCTCTTCACACGAAGAGAGCCGGTTGACGAGGACGACGCGGTCGGGTCCGCCCGGGACGTGTTCAACGAGAAGCCCGCCGCGCACGACGTGGTGGCGCCCGCGCTGGCGCAAAGCGCCATCGACGCCGCGTCCGCGCGCACGTGCGTTTTGCACACCACCGTGGGTGACATCCACATCAAGCTCTTTCCTGACGAGTGTCCGAAAACGTTGGAGAACTTCACCACGCACTGCAGGCAGAAGTACTACGACAACCTAATTTTCCACCGGGTTATTAAAGGGTTCATGTTGCAAACCGGCGACCCGCTCGGGGACGGGACGGGCGGGACGTCGATTTGGGGCGGCGAGTTTGGCGACGAAATTCGAAAAGAGTTGCGGCACGACCGGCCGTACACCGTGTCCATGGCCAACGCCGGACCGAACACCAACGGATCGCAGTTTTTCATCACAACAGTAGCCACGCCGTGGCTTGACGGGAAACACACGGTGTTTGGCCGGGTCGTGAAAGGCGCGGACGTGGTGCACGCGATTGAAAAGGCAAAGACGGACAAAAACGACAAGCCGGCGACGGATATCAAGATTCAATCAGTTACGCTTGGGTTTTGACATTTGCATTGCGATTATAATAATAGTATATTGGTACCAATCACTTGAGCTCATTGAGAAACTCGCCTATGACCTTCGCGCCGCGGCTCGCTGCGGCTTTGATGTGTTGCACGTCTTGCCTCGCTTGGACGCTCATTTTAGACATGAGCTCGCCGGCGGTTATGTCGAACTCGTCCTCTCTGCCTCGGCCGTCGTTGAAATAGTCGCTCGACGAAATGGAACCAGAGTTGTTGAACTCGGCCATGCTGCGCCCGTTACTGTTGCTGTTACGGTCGGAACCGTCACGGTCGGCGGCGCCTCCGTTCGCGTTCCCGAACGACGCGCTCGAGATGCTCTTCGCGCTGCCGAACCGGTTTTGCGCCGACGCGTTCTCGTTTTCGGCAACCGCGGGGACGGGTTGTTTGGAAGGGTCGTTCACGGAGCCCATTTTTCGGAACTGCTGCCCGGGCGCCAACACGTGCGATGCTTGTTTCGCCACAGGAGATACGGGGCCTTGTTCGGCGGTTTCAGGCGCGGACTCCCCGAACCCCCCCTCGTTGTACGCGAACCTCCCCGCCGCCGGCGCAGGTGCTCCGCGCGATCCCCACGAGTTTCGCGGGCTCGGCGCTTTCGGGGACAACACTTCCTTCATTTCCTTCGGGGTCTGTTCGAACAGCCGGTCATCTACTTTCACCGCGAGCTTCGTGGCTCCAAGGCCGCCTGTTTTCACCGCGCCGAGGGTTTTTCGCGCGCCAATCCCGGTCTTGCGGCTGCCCAACACGCTCCTCACCGCCGGCTTTGCCGCGATGGTCTTCGCCACGGGCGGCGGCACCACTGGCCCGACGGGTGCGACGGGCTTGGTCACGACAGGCTTTGGCGGCGCCACCGCGATCGTCTCGAAGTCTTCGTTGAAGAAATCATCCTTCCCATCGCTTTGCGCCCTGGGAGAACTCACCGGTGACACCACTTTGTTCCCCGCGTGCATTGCGGCGACCTCTCGGGAAAGCGCATTCCGGTACAACCCCGCGGCTCGCGCGCTGTACTTCTGCGCGATCTGGCCTCTTTCACTGGACTGCCAGCCGTGCTGCGCGAAAAACGCTCTGGCCTTCCCGTTGCCTTGCGAGCATCGGAACACATCAAGCTCATCACTGGTCCACTTGTCCATGTTCGCGGACCGGACGAAGCTGATGTGCACCCCGAGGGACCGGTGGATGCCGGAGCAGTCGAGGCAGATGAAGATGCCGTACGTGCGACTGCACCAACGAGGGTTCGGGGTCTCGCAGTCGAAGCAGCGCTTATTGTCTTTATTCCGCAGAAGCTTGTTCATCAGAACATCTCTTTCCTCTTGGACCGCCATGGCTGCACGAGTCGACGGCGACTCCGGCGCGCGGACTCGATCTACACGCGAGGTTGCCGTTTGCGGTGAGAACCAGAGAACGACTCCGCGCCTCGAAAATCTCGGTCGCGTTCGCATTTTTTGAAATTTCTGGGAAGAGCTGACAACGACGGAGGGATGCGCGCGCCAACAGGCACAACCGAGCGCGCGTGGGCGAGGAAACTACCTCTCGCACCGCACGTCGCGAGGTCGACAAAACACGAGCGGCGACACGGCTCGCGAACTCTAGGCTCGCGCGCGATACGCCCGACCCTGACACGCGCGTGTCAGGAAAAAGCACCTTCTCCAAATCTAAGTCGGCAGGCGCTATGAACGCCGACGAGGAGATGGAGAACAACGACCCCACAGAGAACGCCGCGATGGCGGAAGATTTCGGCAAGACGATCAAGAACGCCTTAAACGGCGGGAAGGGTCCGCTTCTGAAACTCATGAAGGTACGCGCGCGGTTCACGCGCGACACTCTTCCCTACTCAATCCAAAGTAATCCTTCCCCGAAGCAACAACAACAACGACCGACTGACAAATTTGAACCACGCTCGCCTCCACACTCGCAGGGCATATCGGAGACCTTAAGCAAAGTGGGCCAAGGCGAAGATGGCGGTGAGCTCAAAACCTTACCTAAACAACTCGTCCTGAAAGGTCTTCTGAGCCACAAAGACAAGGTACGAACGACGCGTCCGACGACGGACGCTCGCGGCACCACCCTTTTCGAATCTCACTCCACCCGCTGTCTTTTATTCAGATTACGAGATCGCGAACTCACGCTTGCCAACTTTTGACCTCGACAGGATGTCCGGCTGTACGCCGCGCTTTGCCTCAGCGACGTGCTTCGTATTTTCGCTCCCGAGGAACCTTTCCAGGACGACGATACCCTGAAGTCCGTGTACGACGCGTTTCTAGACGCGTTCGCGCGTTTGGATGAACCCTCCGCCGCGGCGTTTCAACCCGCGCACGCGCTGCTTCAAAACGTCGCCACCATCGGGCTTTGCGTGCCGATGCTGGATTTGGAGTGCCCTGGCGCGGAGCGTTTAGTGCCGCAGCTTTTCGAAGTGCTGTTTGCGGGCGTGAACCCCGCGAACAGCTCGCTCATCGAGGAAGACGCGACGAAGGTGTTGGGCACGATGTTGGAGGAAGCGGAGGAGGTGTCGCCTGAAGTTTTGACGACTATTTTGGAGCGCCTGGTGCAGCCGTTCAAGGGAGAGAACTCCGCGTCGCACAACCTCGCGTGCTCGCTGGTGCGCAAATCCGAGAACAACCTGCAGCTCGCGGTGCAGCACTTTCTCGTGGATGCCTTGAGCAGCAAGGGGAACGGGAAACACCCGCTGAGCAAGCGCGGCGCGGACGTCCTGGAAGCGCTCGCCGTGGTGGACTCCACCGCGCTCGTCACGGTGTGGCCCACCATAATGGAAGAGCTGCAGAACGATGACGCGGAACCGAGAGCGAAAGCCGTGAAGCTGTTCGGCCGCGCGCTCGCCACGCCCGGAAGCACCGTGGCGAAGGACTACGCGCACTACCTCACGCAGTTTCTCAGGAGGTTCGGGGACAAGCTTCCTGAAATTCGCGTCGAGATGTGCGGGTGGGGCGCGCAGTTTCTCGCCGCCGGCGCCGCCGGAGACGCCGCCGTGGCTGAGGAAATCGCGGGGTACCTCGAGGACCGTTTGATTGATTACGAAGAGAAGGTCCGCATCGCCGCGGTGAGCGCGGTGTGCGACGTCGCGGAAACCACGCCGCGCGCGGTTGACCCCGAGTTGCTCATGGCGGTCGGCGAGCGCATGTTGGATAAAAAAGCAAACGTCCGCCAACTCGCGTTGAAGCGACTCGGGTCGGTGTACCGCGCGTACGTCGCGCGCTTCGCGGAAGTGGAGACCCCTTCCGAGGAATCGCAAAGGTTCGACTGGGTGCCGTCCGCGCTGTTGCGAGGGTGCGCGCAGCCTGATATTCGACACCACGCCGTGGAGCCCGTTTTGGTGGACCTGTTTTCCGCGCGCGTCTCCGTGGAGCGCCGGTCGTTGTTTTGGTTACAAGCGCTGTGCAAGATGGACGACCGCGCGGCGAAGGCGTTCAACTTCATGCTCCGCGCGAAGCAAGCCGTGCAGGCGGACATGCGACGGTACCTGGAGCTTAGGCAAACGTCACGAGCGATGAGCGCGTCTCAGGGTGGCGGCGACGGCGAAGGCGGCGTGTCGGAGGAAGAGTTCAAACGCGCGTTCGCCGCGCTCGCGAAACACTTCCCCGAACCAGGAAAAGCCGCGGGGTTTGCCGAGAAGCTCCACGCCATGAAGGACGGGAACGTGTTCCGCGGTATCGCGACGCTTCTGAAACCGGAAACGTCCGCTGTGGAAACCTTGAGCGTGTCTCAGGATATCCTAAAGCGCGTCGGGGGAAAGCACCCGGCGCATGACTGGATGCGCTTGTTACTGGTGAAGATCTCGCAGCAGCCGTTTGGAAACGAACACGTGCGCAAAGTGTTGGAGATTGTGGTCGGCGCGTCCAAAGAAAAGAGCGCTGGGTCCCTCACCTCCGCGCTCGAGCATCTGGTGCAGCTGGCGCACAGCGCGCCGCAAGCTTTCGTGGGCACGGCGAAGGAACTCGCGGGTCTCATCACGCACCGCGACGCTGCGGTGGTCACCGCGGCGTGCCGCATCGTCGCATCCGCTGCGACGTGCTTGGACGGACCGGGAGTGCACAAAATCAAGGTGTGCGAGCGCCTCAAGGTTTTGTGCGTGGAAGGCACCGCGGCGCAGGCGAAGCACGCGGCGCGGACGCTCGCGAAGCTCGCCGCCGCGGGAGGCACAGCCAAGGGTTACCTCAAGGACGTGTACGAACGCGTCGTGGAAGACGCTCGTGACGATGATCTGCTCGACAGCAACTTGCCCGCCGCGCTGGCCACGATCCAGGTGGTTGGCCAGGAAGCGTCTGGGCTGTACTTCGAACACTTGCGGGATATCGAGTCGTACATCGTCGACCGCCTGCTGGCGCGGCCGTTACCCAAGCACGCGTCGCGCGCCGGGTCGTCCGTGAGCGCGGCCGCGGAGATGCAAGCGCGCGGACTCAAGGCGCTTGCGAAAGGGTGCTGCACCGGCGCGGCTGGAAACACGGAAGCCGCCGAATACGTGCAGCGCGTGCTCGACGTGATGGGCAAGGTGCTCGCGGAGACGGATCCCACGCGATGCGGCGTGGGCGCGGACCGCACGCATCTCAGGGTCGCGGCGGCCAAGGCGACGCTCGTGGTGGCCAGACTCCACCACCCATCGGTGACGCCGCAGTTGTTCGTCGCCGTGTCGCTCGTCGCGGAGGAGGCGCCGGAGACGATGATCGCCAAGCTGCAGCACGGCATCGTGGCGCACGGGTTGCACCAAGCGTACGCCGCGCCTGTCGCGCTGGTGGCTGGGAGGGCGAAGGGGGAAATCCGACAAACCGCGAAGGAAGCACTCGCCGCGATCGTGCCTTGCGTTCGCCGCCGCGCCATCGCTGTCAAAGCCGCGGCTTCGAAGCGCCCGAACCAAGACGCCGCCGCGCTGAGCCGGACGCTGCTCACGCACTCGCCCGAATACTTCCTGACGTACCTCGCGTTTCTGGTTTCCCACCACCCCGCGTTGCCGGACCGGGCGGTTGGCGAGGAAGAAAACGGCGCTGCGTATCGGTGGTGTCAGCAGGTGATGAGCGCCGCCGTTACGTCGCTCGTCGCGGGCACTTCCGGGGAATCCGTCCCCGCGGCGTTCAAGATTCTTCGCAAGTTGAAGTTCGTCGTGGACGCGACGGATGAAAACGCGCGGCACGGCTTGTACGTGTTGTCCGACATCGCGCTGCTCGCGTTTTACAAAGAAGCCACGAAGCGCGGCTGGGACACCGGGCCGTTCCCCGGACAGGTCGCGTTCCCAAGGGCGTTCTTCACGCTGCAGCACAAGGCCGCGACCAACCGCGCGACGGAGGATGGCGGCAACATTCGCGTCGGCGATTACAGCCACCTGCCTGTCGGGTTTGAAATCAAAACCGCGCGACACACGGGCGACCACGCGCCTCGCGACCGGAAACCGAAAAAACAAACAACCGCGCGCAACGCGAAGCCCGTCGCGGAACCGTCCCGGACCATGCCCGGCCGTGCTGCTCGGAAGGCGGCGTACGTGGACGGCGAGGAGGGCGACTACGCGGAGGAGGAAGAACAGCAGCAGCTCGCGGTGCTGGGCAACGAGTTGGTCACGCCCGGCGTCGCGAAACTGGTGAGCTACGGAGTCAGAAACGTGTTGGAGTTGCCCGCGCCTCCGAATTGGGACGCCGGCGCGTCGGACGACGAGACGGAGACGCAGGACGACGAGACGGAGACGAAGGACGAGACGGAGACGAAGGACGACGACGACTCGGACTCGGAGTTGGAGATTGCCACGACGAAAAAGAAGAAACCCCTGGGAGCCGTAAACACCCCTCCGAAGGTTTCAAGCGCCGGCAAACGCGGCGCGGGGAAGCAGCGCAAGGACGTGGTGACGAAGGAAAACGTGGACGACCCATACGACGACGCGAATCTGGACGCGCCCGCTGCGAAAGCGGCGAGGACGTAGACGCGAAAGGAATGAGTGAGACGATTGCATCGAGTCGAGATAGTCACTCGACGAAAAAAAACTAGCTTTTGAAAACCACAACGAAACGTGACTCGAACATCATCCATCGCCTCCAGCAGATACTAGGGGGCCCCTTTTGGGGCCTTTCAGGTAGGAAATCCCCTTTCAGCTTAAACAACCTGGAAGTGAGGAAACAAAGAGACTTGTTCAGCAAAAGGTTTTCTATTAGCACAACTACGAGCCGCCCTGTTTGGCTAGAAAAAAATCCATCAATTTCCCAAGCACCCCAGACAAGGTGTACGCCAAAAGCAAAACAACCACCGGCTGCAGTAGTCTACTGAAAGCACCCCCCCCTCCTTCTCCGTTGCTTACCTTTTCTTCCTCGAGCGGAGTTTCCGGTGCAGCCGCGACGTACTTCACGCTGACGCTGTTCACGCAGTGACGCTCGTTGGTCGGGGTCAAGCCTTCGTTCTCGAACACGTGACCGAGATGACCGTCGCACGCCCCGCACATGATTTCCACACGCTTCATGCCGAACGTCATGTCAGTTTCCGTGATGAGTGCGCCCTTGTAAGCCTTGTCGAACGCCGGCCTGCGAGGTGGGAAGAGAACGTCAGTTTCGGGAAGAAAAAAGCAAAGGACAAAGGATCGCGGGTTGGCGAGTTAGAAGATCGAGACGTACCACCCGCAGCCAGAGTTGAACTTTGCCTCCGCTGAATACAAGGGGTTCCCACAGCCTTTGCAGACAAAGTGTCCTTCAGTGGGGTAGAACTTATCGTACTCGCCAGTTCCCGCGCCTTCGGTTCCCTTCTTGCGCAGCACCTGGAAAGAAGCCTTGTCAAGTTCCTTCGCCCACTCGGCATCGGGCTTCTCGACTCTAGAAACCATCACGATCGTTGAAGCTCCACGGAACGCGCGCACGTGGACGCTAGGCGCGACGTTGACACGCTTCGCAGCGAGAACCTTCCGGGCGGTGAGACGAGTCGCGACTACGAGGGAGCCGGCGACCGATGCAGCCATATTAAGAGCGCGACGGTAAGAGTGAGGCAGATGCGTCGTTGACGTGGCACTGCAAGCGGCTTTTGGCTGGGGATAGAAATCTGTCGAAGACGAAAAATCAACCGCTCGGATGTTTAAAAAAAAAGCAAAAATAAACAATTAATCAAGGTTGTTCGACATGGATGACGACGACGCAAGACAAGACAAGACGACAAAAAAACGGCTGTAGGCACGAAGTGGAAAGGCAAACCAGGCCGTTCTTGTGCTACGAATTATCTTCTATATTCCACCACGTCATTAGCTAAGCTCGATTCGTCCTGGCAAACATATCGCGCAATCCGTCCGGCAAACAAGCGATCTCGCCGTACGCCGGGCTTTTCTTTAACACCGACTCCAGGAACACAAACCAGGACACGACAAACTCAGAGCACTCGGACCAAACGTCAGCGAAGAGGAATGGAGACAGGTATCTCATGTGCTGAGACATCATCCTGTGGAGCGCCTGCACAGACTTCTCTGGTGAGCTCAAAATGGTGTGCAACATGCTCGCGACAGACTCGGGACCACAACCAGGCTGAGTTGCGAGCTCTGCGACTGATATACCAGACAGCAACTTGAAATGCAGATGAGTGGCGACATCAAGCGCGGGACCGAAGTCGGAGTTGGTTAGGTAAGCGCTGCACGCATTTTTTCGAGCCTCTTTCGCAGCGCATGCGTACTCTTTCACGACTCCCTCAAGGCGTGACGCGAGCGCCGACAGGTTCTCCTCGAGCAAAGCGTAGTTGGAGATCCTGATGACGTCGCCGCGCTTCGCATCCGCGTCTGCGGCGTCCTCCACCGCGCGAAACGTGAACTCAAAAATGATGCGAAATATCGCATCCAGCGCGGGCTTTTTAACGTCGTCAGGCATCGCGTCGAAGCTCTCCTCAAACATAGGAATGAGGAGCGCTGGGAAAGACACTTGTTTCAGCACCGGGGACTCGTCCGCGACATCAGCGTCGCGTTCGTCAAGAAACTTGAAGAGACTCTCTTGCAGTTTTGCCTGGCAAAACGAAAGCGACGCACCAAGGGCGTCGTTTTCACGGTCACCCACGGCCAGCGATGTTCGCGCGATTACGCCAAGCATCGGTACACACAGAAGCGGGTCCACGGCAGCGACCATGTCCGCGGCATTCAAAATCTCCTCCTCGAGTCCGTCGATCATTATTTTTATACATCTAAAGCGAGCAGCATCTTCGTGGGACGATTTGTTGAAAGATTCAAACACGAATTCTGTTTCCGCAACCTGTTAAGCAATGCGTTAAGGCGTTAGTTGAATGTTTGAATCAAGAAAGCTGCACCTGAAACCGAAATTTACAGAATTTCCAAAAAACTGGACCCGATTCTCGAAGCGCGCTTGGCGGCGTCGTGCGGAGTAATTTGAGCGAAACGGGACTTACCAATGCTGCATACAGATGCACGACCATGTTTTTGAACGCTTTCCAAGGTTGGTTCGCGTTTTGGCAAGCGGTTCGAACGTGCGAAACAGCTACGCGTGCTTGATATCGTACCACGGGGTTCATCGCGGAGCAATACACGCGTAGGAATAACTTTTCAGTGCGCTCCTCGACCGCACGCAGTGCTTCGATGAGCGTCGCGTATTTGCGGACTCGTTCATGCATGCAGTTCCAATCGCGGCGCAACTCGTCAGTCGTTACTTCCGTGTCGTTTTTCGTGATGCTCACAGCGCCGTCCTGGGGAAAAGAATTCAAATTTCGTCAGCGCGCGTGCGTTTAAAAAAGGGAATGTAGGATTTTCGTTCAGCGCGGCGACTTACTTCCAGGGCTGCTTTCATGTGTGCGCTGGTCTTGTTTATCACGTCACTGGTGACTCTGGTACAGTAGTCCTGCTGTTCCCGCACCGCTCGCATGGTCGCATACGGCTCGAGCTTGTCCCCTTTCAGTTGTCGTCTGTACTCTGTGAGCTTGGTCAGAGCTGCTAGGACCTCCGCGATGTCGTCCTCTGTTTCGAGGCTAAACGAGTTGATGGCCTCGTCCAGACCTGAAGGTGGCTTTAGCTCGCCGAGCAACTCCGTGAGCGTCTGGATGAGAATGCCGTTGTTCCTCGAACTCGTCTCCAACTCAGAGTTGCGTTCCTCTATGGTGTTGATGTCTTCACGCATGGTCGACAACTTACCACTGAAGACAGAGAGCCAATCCTCGAGCTCCTCAAGATGCGTTTCGCACTCTTCCAACGCCTCCTTCAGAGGCTCCGTCTGTTTCGCCCTCTCAAGCAAAGCGTACACATTTTCAGCTTCCAGCTCATAGACCTCATTCCGAACTCGCTTCTCAAGAGTCGTGACATCGCCGATTTCCACGTTGTAAGCTTTAAGGTACGCGTGTAAGTCCCGTTCCTCTCCCGCCTTCTTGCTCTGGCGCGCCCCGGTCGAAGTCTCGCCTCCACCGTTCCTTTCCATCTTCCCAAACCTCAGCAGCGCTCGCCTGTCATTTACAAAGATTGAGTTGGGACGGCAAGTAAGCTACTACACTTGGGCGGTACCAGACGTGCTGAGAAGGTGATGTCGGGAAAGCAAAGTGATACGTGCGATGTGGGAAGGGCACTCACGCACCCGACGTGTTGGCGGACCTTTGTCGCCCACGCTCCGCGCACGAGCGAGGTGACGGAGCAAGGAGACACGGCACCTTCTTGGCAAGAAAAATATCGCTTCGGGTGGTTCGTTTGATTTATTTTATTTTGTCGAAAAAAAAGTTGGCTGCTCGTTTCCACGCTTGACGGATGCCGTCTCGACGATTTCAGAGCAGCGGGCGCAACGTGCGGTGGAGCTGGGCGAGATGAAGTGCACGGGGCGGCGGCTCGTGGCGTACACGGTATGTGTCATCTTCGTATCGTACGGGGCTGCTTACCTGATCCATGCACAGACGCCAACGATGCCCTTCGGATTGGGGGAGGTGGTGTTGCCCTTGGTCGGAACCATCATCAACCAAGCCTCGAAATCTGAAGCTCCGGCCAGCACTGAGGAAAAGCAGGTTACGCAACAAGCGTGGAGCACTCCAAGTACGCCGCCAAAACCATCGTTGTCTTCACAAGGACAGCCTCCTAAATCCGAAGCCAGTCCTCCCCCGGCGCCGTCTTCTCCGCCTCCCGCGATCAACGACACCGCCCCAGAAGCGCCAGCAAAGCACGCCGCTGGAAAGTACGTCAAGCCTAAATCTGACAAGCCGGAGGATAACCAGCTGACCGTGGAGCTCGTGGGCCACTATGCCGAGGATAACGTGGTGATGGTGACCTGGGCGAATAATCACTATCACGACTTTGTGGAAAACTGGGTCCGGAACGTGCGTAAGTGCGGTATCGCTAACTTCATGGTCGGCGCCATGGACAACGAGCTGTTAACGCAGCTCAACGACGACGAGGTACCGACGTTCGCGATGCAGAGCGGCATGATAACCACAGATTTCGGTTGGGGCACTGCAAACTTCCACAAAATGGGACGCAAGAAGATTGAGCTCATCTCTTTGTTCACTGAGATGGGATTCGACATTCTCGTGTCAGACGTCGATACCGCGTGGCTTCAGAACCCGTTACCGTACATGGCGCGATTTCCACAAGCGGATGTGCTGACTTCCAGCGATCATCTGTCCAGCACCGCGGTTGGAGACGGACTGGAAAATCCAAGCAAGGCTCAGTCAGCGGCGAATATTGGGATCATGCTGCTGCGTCACACCGCTAAGGAACTCGCGAAAGAATGGGTGGATAGGTTGGAGAAGGATGACAAAATATGGGATCAAAACGCGTTCAACGATTTGTTTCGCCTCGGCGCGGGCTTCAATCAAAAGGACGAGGCCAACGTATTCTCTGGTTACCGCGGTAAGCTCAAGATTGGAATTTTGCCAGTCAGCACGTTCGCGAGCGGTCACACGTACTTCGTGCAGAGGATGTTTGAGAAGGTGAAGCAGGAGCCGTACGTGATACACGCTACGTTTCAGTTTTCCGGAACGGAGGGGAAGCGCCACCGCTTGCGCGAAGCGCTGGTGTGGTCGGATCCACCAGAGTACTACGATCCCGCTGGAGGCTTGCTAACGTTTGTCACGGACGTGCCTGAAGAGCTCCTGAAGAACTCCGGATCTGTGGAAGGGCATTTCGCTCTTCTCAATCATCAACTGCTGCAAGTTCGCGCCGCGCTCGCGTTTGCGCAGAAACTCGGACGCACCCTGGTGATGCCGAAGCTGTACTGCGGATTTGACAGATGGTGGGCGCCGCACAGTGGCAGGATTCCTGGATCCGACACCGAGCTACCCTACCTCTGTCCGATGGATCACGTATTCGAAGTCGAATCGTGGGTTCGGGATGAACCCGAGGCGGAATTCGGACCCGGTATCGACTTCCGGGAGTACAGCTTCTTCGACAACCCCGCGGTGCCCGAGGCTGTCAACGCTTCGACGGTGGAGGTGGAGCTGGTGGAGAGTTGTGACGGGGAAAAGTGCACGCAAAACATCGGCGGGGTAGCACCGAAGGAAACGAGCAAAGTTGTCGCCAACACCAAGCTCACGGACGTCGACGTGGAGAACTTGCTTCGCGAACACAAAGACGCCAAGGTTGTTCGGTTCAGCACGATGGTTGGCGCGTTTGGCGGTTTCGTGGACGACAAGGACATGACGAAGTTCTCGAAAAGGCTTAAAAAGTACGCCGCCATCTGGTGCTGCAAGAACGCGCACCCGGGGCACATCTGGTATGACATGGAGTTTGACGTGATACCACACACCGACCGGCACAACAGGGTTTGGGATAAGCCGTGGACGCCGACGACGGGTCCGTGAGGTGAGGTCATTTGTTTCACGTCTAATATGTTAGGCATGGCTAGTAGGTAGTCCGTCGTTACTTGAATCACCACGAACACAGAATTTCAAGTCACGACGCCTTAGTTTCCGGTGCCACCACACCGAGGTAGGTCATGCTCAGCTCGCAATCCTCCGCGGCGCAAATCATATGCGGCTCCTCCGGTCCGACGGTGCAGCACACTCCAGGCTTGAGCTCGAAAATTTCCCGCGGCTCGTCTGTCTCCGCCGCACCCGGGGCCCATACCTTGAACACCCCGCGTCCTCCGCTGGTGAGAAAAATTTCGTACTTCGAGGGATGTTCGTGCCTCTCGATGATGGTGCCAGGTGGTAGAGAGACTACCGAGCAGTTCGTTATGCCGGGGACTTCGTCGTACTTGAGAAAATCCTTGATGAGCTCGCCAGTTTCCTGGTGGTACAAGCTTCGAGCAGGAAGCAGGTCCGCGTCTGCAGAGCGAACTTTGACCGCGGGATAACCTGCCGGTCCAGGTTCCACGGACGCTGGTAAAAGGCGATCGGCGGGGATGACGACAGACATCGTGGTCGTGCGGTCGACCTTTGGCGTCCCACTCTCACAAGTCACTGCACTTTCTCACGCAATTTTCACGCCAGTGTTTCCGAACGTTGGACTGGAAACGCTCGACGAATGTTGCCGGCACCCGCACAACGAGCGGCGCGTCGGAACGTCCGCGCGGGCTGTGAGAGCGCTGCTCGCGACTATAACGTACCACGATGTCGTCCGACTTGTAGGTTATGGAGGTAGATGACCTGGATGCCGCCGTCTCGGCGGCCGACGAGCGCCTTTCGGATCTCTTCTCGGACCTCAAAATGCTCGTCGCGACGTCCGATGCGGAGCGAAAGCAAGCTCGTGGAAGGCACCCGAGCATGGACGCCGGGAGAATGACGGCGTCAACAGACTGGGACGAGCTCTTCGGCAAAGCAGTAGGAAATACCAACCTAGAGGACCCTCCGGAACCCCGGCGAACGCCCATCACGCGGCCGACTTCTCGAGAGCCCGGTCGAGGCTCACCTTGTCCTTGGACAATCGACAGCACGGCTGGTGGAGAATCAACGGCGGCGACGCGCGCGATGAACCCGACGAAGCAGACTGATCAAAATCTGACTCTTCGACGTGCTGTTGAGGATATCCTCAGTGCCGACTGGCAGCGTGCTGGGAAGTGTCTTCCTGGAGAAGACGTACAAGACACGGTGCGCAAAGAGAAGGAGGTGACGAAAGAGCTTCGGCGACGGATGAATCAGATGCTGGAGAGAAGACGCGCCGACTCGGCGGCTTCGCAATCGTCGACTGCTACATCGTCGCAAGTCAACCATCACGAGTGCTTTCCGAGTGATTCGAGGCACGTGTCATGGAAAGCGGCTGACGATGTTGTTTTCATCGACCCGAGCTTGCTAGAGGGAAACGACTCGGGGGTTCGGCGAAGTAAACAAAGCGGTGCTCGAGCGCCGTGGGGCGGTGGCGGTGGAAGAAATCGGCAAGACGCGGTTCCACCCACTAAAAGTCTGTGGCCCCGAGAGTCAATTGTCGCGCCGAAATATGGTAAGCCTCCTTGGATGCTCCCTGGTTATCGCCCCCCCGAGGACCCGTCGGTGAAGCTTTCGCGTTTCGAAGAGCGGTGCGCGTCCGCGTTGAGGTTGCATCTGGAAACGATGAACATCAAAAAGAGGCGCGAGCAACTGGACGATTGGGGTGTCGTGGGAGGTGGGTTTGAAGGCGCAGAAATCAGTGTGCAGATTGAACTCATGGTGATTCACGCGGGCGATAACGTCAAGGTCGGTGGCGTGGGGGGTATGGTTTTAAAGCAGGGTTCGATGCGCTTCGTACCCGTGCAGCCTCAACCCCTGCGCCGGCTGAAACTGTTCCTCGGGGATCCGACTTCGAACGCCGTCGTGGCGGGCCGACCAGCGCACGTCTGTCTTGGCTGGATCGATGTTGATTACGACGAAAACGGTATGTGTGATCTGCCCCAACTCTGTTCCAGCATGTTGTACAGGAGGCGCGTCAGTGGTGGCGAGACAGACACGGCGAGCAGGTACTTTGTGCGTTTCTCGTTCGGGGAACACGCCCGAATTTTTGCCCGCGCGGTGCACCTCCGCAGTTGACGTCGTCTGTTGTACCTATTAATCTATTCGTCGAACTAGTGCTAGAAATTGAAGTGATATCCACTCGTAGTAGTTTACATGTAGTCGGAGTCGTCGTCGTCGTCGTCCGACGCGCCGCGCGCTTCCCGAAGCGGCGCGGGCAACGTTAGTTTCGGCGCGGCGAGTCCGGGGGTGACGAACCGCGAAATCGACGGCATCACCTCTCCGAAAGGATGTGCCAACGAAACCCGCTTCAGAATCGCTTGTTTCCGTAGGTCTCCCCGTCCAGTAGGCTCCGCGGATGGTGACGACGGGGTTAAAACCGGGCTGTTGTCCATCATGGAAAGCGTTCCCAGCAAACGCGACGGCGACGGAAGTACACTGTTTGGCGGAGGCGCAGGTAACGCCAGCGGAAGCGCTGGTGTGGTCACGGGAAACACCCCGCTTAACTGTTGCGACAGGATGCTCTTTCGTCGCCGGTGTAGGATTGTTTCTAGGTCCGTGGTTCGCGGCTGAGGCGCGGACTGGTCGTGTCCGGCGTCGTCCAACATGGACGACAGTTCGAAACCGCGCACTCTCGCCGGCGGCGTCACCGCCGTCGCGCCCTCCACCGCGTCCAACCCGTCCCTCTCGCGAGGAGTCTCAAATCCTCCACCTGACACTCGACCTCCGAATGGAGACATCCCAAATCCAGACGGACTCGGGGGGGTGGTGGATAAACCCCCCGAGTGTCTGTCACCGGAAGGCGAAGTGTCCATCGGCGAAACGTTCAACCTCAACAAGTTGTTTGCCATGAGCTCGGACAGCGCCCGTTTCGTTCCCGGCGACGCACCGAACGCACGCGTGGGTTGTACTTCGTCGTCCACAACCAGCGGTCGCGTGCGCTTCGGGACACGCACTCCCAACGTGGAATATTCCCCGAAATGCGTGTCCCGCCTCGGCGAAACTCTACCGGTGTCACGCCCCGACGACCCGGGGGCGTCGTTGCTCGTCTCCCCATTCATGTTTCTTCCACTGTCACCCCCACCGGTACTGCGTTCATCAACGCCAGAGTCGCACGACATGCGGGCGCTTCCCCCCCTGTCGTCCATCGTCGCCCCCACGCGCCCTAACAACAAGGGGACGCGCGCACGCGGCGCAGACAGCTGTGAGACAACTACAATCTCGGCAGTCGTCGTTTAGTTTCGATTCCTTTCTTTGGGATGGACGACAAAGAGAAGAATTCTAACTTTTTCACATACAGCCAGTCGTCATTTTCCGTTAATTCATGCAAATGCCAACCTGGTATGTATTGCTTTGATTTTGCCTCCGCGCCCGCTAAGTCCTTGGACCAGTCAGACACTGATTGGAACAGAGACTCAATCAAATACCCTGGCCACGACGAAAAGTCTCCCGGCTAGGTAGGGTATCTAAATGCCCTTGCCAAGACCAAAAAGTCTCCGGCCAGGGTATCAAATGAGCAGTGGTCTTGTCACGAAATGACATTTACCTTCTCAATGCGCTGTTGGTCTAGTTGGTTATGACGTTTCGTTTACACCGAAAAGGTCAACGGTTCGAACCCGTTACGGCGTATATTTTGGCGTATCTTTTTGCGCGGACGCGTGCAGGACGACCTCCTCTACGCGACGAGCCTATTGTCAGGTCAATCGGCGAGCAGGCGGCTCCACAGGGGCGCCCAAGGTGACGACGGGTGCTCCTGGTTTTTGGTTTTTTTCCAACGCTTTTTTTTCCCTCTCCATTTCGAATCCTTTCTTTTTCACTTTTTTTTGAACTGTTTTCTCGGGCCCGCCAACGCCGCGCGCGCAACGACGACAACGACGGACGCACAGCCACGAGGAGGCGCGTATCGAGAAGCGGGAGGAGAGAGCTTACCGTGTACGAAACGCGCGGCGTGTTAGTGATACGCGATGGTCCGCGTCGGAGGTGCGCCCCGCCGAGCCGCGGCGAAGCGATGTGCCTACCACACCGAACAAAAGTCGCTGGAGCGCACGTTTGAAACCATCGATCCCGCCACGATCGCTGAGGTGCTCGCGTCTCACTCCGGAAACATGGAACTCGCGGCGATGGACCTGGTCGAGCTCGACCGCGTGGGCGTACACGGCGCGAGCGGTGGGGCTTCTCCAGACGACACGAACACGTCCGGTGGCTCGCCAGGCGAGAACACCGAGAAGACCGCTACCGATCCTTCCTTCTGGAACGACGTGCTCGGAGACGTTACGATGGAAACCGACGACGAGGGCGAGGCGGGCGGCGTGGACACTTCGGGCGCTGTACACGTCCCCGCGACTGATGGCGTCACCCCGTACGCCTCCTGGCCCGCTGACCAGTGGTCCACGGTGGAGACGAACGTGTTGGGTACGCTGACGGAAAACGTCAATCTCGCGGAAAAGCTGGTGGGGTGGCGGATCTCGCCGGGCGCGGAGACCGACGCGGTCACCGCTGGTGACGATTCAATCGAGATTCTCGTCAAGTGGAAAGCTCGAGCGCTGAAGCACTGCTCGTGGGTATCCCTACTCACGCTCGCGGCGGCGCTGAACCTCGCGTCTCCGCGCTTGACAAAGTTTTGGGAGAAACACCCGCGGGCCGCCGGCGAGGCGGTTGCGGTGCCGCGAGAGTGTCTCGAGGTTTGCCGAGTTCTGGCGCTCCGAGACGGCGACGAGGCGCTTGGTTACGGCGACGAGGCCCTGGTTAAATGGGGCGGTGGCCTCGGGTACGACGAGACGACTTGGGAATCGCAGGCGTGGGTACGAACGAACGCCGCGACGGCGACGGCGCGACACGAGGAGGTGCTTTCTCGCCGCGCGCGGAAAGTCGCCGCCGCCGCCGCGCGCGTCGCGGCGGCGTCGCCCGTTTCCGAAGAGGACCACCCGCCGTCGCGCGAGTGGTACGGCAGCGAGGGTAACGTCCTTCGAAAGTACCAGCGCGAGGGTGTGAGGTGGATGGCACACAACCTTCTCGTCGCGGGTCGAGGGTGCGTGCTCGCGGATGAGATGGGTCTTGGAAAAACCGCGCAGTCCCTGGCGCTGATCGATTACGTGCTTCGCTCGGAAGCGATGACGCCTGAGCCGACGATCAAACCCAGGGGGCCCGCGCTTGTGGTGGTGCCACTGTCCACGCTGGTCAACTGGGAACGCGAAGCCGCGCGGTGGGCTCCCGGGGCGCACGTAGTGCCGTACGTCGGAAACCCGAGCGCGCGAGCGATGATCCGCCAACACGAGCTTATGTACGACCAAACAGACATGGACGGCGACGTGGTGTACAAAGCGGACATAGTGCTGACGACATACGAGATGGTACAAGCTGACCGGTCCACGTTATCGAAAGTGCCGTGGAGCTGTCTCGTGGTGGACGAGGCGCACCGATTGAAAAACAGCGAAGGACGAGCCGTGCGTGACTTGAACTCGCTCGATTTCGCCGGGCGCGTCGTGCTCCTCACGGGCACGCCGTTACAAAACGACACCGCGGAGCTTTGGTCGTTACTGAACTTCGTGGATGGACGCCGATTCGCGGATAAGGAGTATTTCGAGTCCAAATTCGGCGCGGTCAAAGGAGCGGGGCAAGTAGAGGCGTTGCACAAAGTTCTGGCGCCGTACTTGCTGCGTCGCCTGAAGCAAGACGTGGAACACAAACTTCCCCCGCGCGTCGAGACCCTCATCGAGTGCGAGCTCATGCCGCTTCAGAAGAAGTGCTATCGCGCGCTCTTCGAGCGCAACTTTAAGTTTCTGCGACACGGCTGCAACGACGACCGCGCGCTGGCCAACTTCAACAACGTCATGATGGAAGTGCGCAAGTGCTGCCAGCACCCGTTTCTTCTGGACGGCGTGGAGGAGGCTTTCGTGGCGCAGCAAGCGCTTCAGAAAGCGCGCGCGCGAAGCACCGCCACGATCACGCAGCTCGCGGGAAGCTCGGGGAAGCTCCAGCTTTTGGACAAACTGCTGCCACGACTCAAAGCCGGGGGACACCGCGTGTTGATTTTCAGCCAGATGACGCGCGTGCTGGACGTGCTGGAGGACTACTCGCGAAGCCGGGGACACTCGTACGAACGCCTGGACGGCGGTGTAACCGGTCGCGCACGTCAAGCCGCGATCGATCGCTTTTGCGGCCCCGAAGATGCCCCAGAACAAGCTCCGGACGGCGCGTTCCTGTTCCTGCTTTCCACCAGAGCGGGCGGACAAGGAATCAACCTCGTCGCCGCCGACACGGTGATCGTGTTTGACAGCGACTGGAACCCGCAGAACGACGCGCAGGCTCTGGCGCGCGCGCACCGCATCGGCCAAACCAAACCGGTGCAGGTGTACCGGTTGGTGATGCGAGGCACGTACGAGCGCGACATGCTGGACCGCGCGGCGATGAAACTCGGGCTAGAGCAGGCCATCTTCGGGGGCGTGCGGGTTGGGGAAAAAACCGCGGGCGGCGCCGGCGCCGGGCGCGCGGAAATCGAGCGGCTTTTAAAGCACGGCGCGTACGCCGCGGTCGCGGAGGACCCGGATGCCGATACAAAAGCGACGGCGTGGGGTGCCGAGGGTATCGACGACATCCTTGCCCGCTCCGAACGCAGAGTGGTCGAGGCGTCGGACAACACGGACGCGGAGACGGACCCGAACGCGAACAAGAGCGCGTTCGCCACCGCGACGTTCGCGGGCGCGCGGGGCGGGGAAACGGATGAAATCGCGCTGGACGATCCCGAGTTCTGGGAGAAGCTCATGCCCGAAGCGGCGGCGGCGGAAAGGCTTCGAGAACAGGAAGTGGCTGCGGAGGAAGCCACGCGACTGGCGGAGGAGAAAAAAGCGGACGCCAGTGGTACCAGAGGCCGCGCCGTGGTGGAGAAACGCGAATTTCAGTGGTCCTGGGCGGAACGCAAAAGCGTCGTCGACAAGCTCTGCGTGTTCGGGTTTGGACAGTGGAGCGCCGTGCACGCCGCATCGAAACTTGATGATGACAAAACCCCCGCGCACGTCGCGGCGTTTTGCCGACGCTATGTCATCACGTCTGCGCGTACTCTTGGCACCGACGCGTGCCCTTTCCTTCTGGACGCGGCGTGCTCCGCGGCGGAGAGGGACGAGCTGGCGATTCCCCAGAACGAAGGCGGCAAGGTCACCTTGAACGCCGTGTTCGCGGAGGCGCTGTTCACGAAACACATCGTGCAACGCGCGCACGAAGAAATGTCTCGCCTCGAGCTGATGCAACCACTGATTAACGTGGTTACAAACGCGGGAGGTCACGGCGCCGCGCTCGCGCCCGATAACGGCGGGTGGCTCACCGAACGCTGTGAAGTGAAAAACGTCGAGACGCACTGCGAGTCGCCGGCGCCGTGGTGGTCGTCGCGGGACGACCGCGGTTTGCTCGTGGGGACGCTGCGACACGGGTGGGGTCGCTGGGATGCGATTCTGAAGGACACGGAGCTGGGTCTTGAGAAATCCTGGGAAGCCGCCATCTCTGCGGCGAACGGGGCGGCGGGGACGGCGGGCGCGGCCGACGCGGACGCGCCGTCCACGGCGCGGCGTTCCAAGCGCCGCCGGTCGGGGTCGATCGAGCGCGCAAACTCGGCAAGCGAAGGCGAAGGCGAGTCGTCCAAGGAAAACACCCCCGTGAACAAACACAAGCGTGTCAAACTCGCGGACTCGCCGCCGGGGGGCGTGAAGAGCGACGGAGCGACGGAAAACCCTTCCAAACAAACACAAGCGGTGGAGTGGCCGTTGAACCGAGTTTTGAGTCTGCGCGTGCGCCGACTGTGCGCGGCGCTCGGCGGGAAGCTCGCCGTGGCGCCGCCGAGCGCGAAACCGCCGCGCGTTTCGAAACCGAAAAAGGCGGGTGGCCCCGGCCCAAAAGGACCGCGCGCCGCGGCGATGGGCAACATGGACAAGGCCGAGCGCGCGCGGCTTCAAAACGCAACACTACCAAGAAACAACAAGGGGAATGTTGTTCTTCCCGTCGGCCCGACGCAAGGCGTGACGCTTTTGTGCCTCGGTACGGTCCAACCCCCCGACGCGAGCGGCTACCACTGCGCCGCGTACATCCTGCCGGTGGGGTACCGCACGGCGCGGCAGTACATGCGCTGCGACGACCCGAACGGAGAAAGGACGCGGTACGTGCAGGAGATCACGTTGGGGGGAAGCGGCCCAGAGTTCAAGCTCACCGCGGACCACGGCCTTGACGAACCCATCGTCGCCAAGTCGGCGACGGCGGCGTGGGCGGAGGTTTTGCGGCGCGTCACGGCGGCGCGCGCCGCGCTTGGCGAGGAACCGAAAAAAACCGCAATCAGCGGTCCGGAGTTCTTCGGGTACTCGCTGCCGCACATCCGCCTTTTGGTGGAGGAACTTCCAGGAGTCGCGCGGTGCGGGGAGTACCAGCATTTAATGCAACGCCAAACGAAACCCGCCGAGGAATCAGGGGAGGGCGACGCGATGGAGGTGGACGCGTCGTGAGACGTTTGGAAATACGAAACGTACGAAAAAGAATAAATGAAATGAAAACATAATGTATAACAACACCGCGTCTTGGGACGACGTCTTAACTATTATAACCCCCCCAATGTACATGAATTTTAAATTCGGCCCTAAGCCCAGCCCATCAACTGCTGGCCAGGAACAACCACATGTCCTTATCCTCGGCCCAATGCTCTTCCAGGTTTTGCCCAACCGCGCAAAGCCCGAAGGTCGCGCCGTTGGCGATGCCGTTTTTGCAACCCGCGCCCGTCGTTTCGCCCGGCCCCTGAGTGTCGTTGAATTCGTACCCGCTGTCACTGGAGTCTTTGGAGTTGGTGGTGTTGGTTTCGGACACGTCCAACTCGTGTTTCACCGGGCTTCCCCCCTTCTTGTCCATCAGAACCTGCGCGTGTCGTTTTTTGTAGATGGTTTGGCGAATCTTCAGAATGTTCTCGGGCCACGCTTTTTTGCCGTTGTAAAACTGGTTCAACCGCGAAAGATCCGCTTCCAGGAGTTGCGCGTAGGATTTAATCTCCAGCATCATGCCCCGGACGCGCTTGCACTGCTCGCGGTTGCGCGTATCGTGCGCGTGCTGCAGGTGCTTCACAAGGTCGCTGTACAGGTTTTTCAGCGACATCAGCTTGCGGTGTGGCCAGCGCGAAATGCCCAAATCGCGACACCTGAGGAAAGGAAAACGACAAACAGAGACGGAAAAAACGGTCAGACTCGGCGCACTGCAGACGGAGACACCTGAAAAGACGCGACTTTTCGTTCGGGTTTGAATTCTGGAAGTTTTGGTCCCTTGTCGCAGAATTTCTGGAAGTCATAGATATTTCCAAAATCCTTGGGATATCTTCCGGAAACGTGACGACAATTTGAACAGCAAATAAAGAAGCCTCGCGCTTCCAAAAACGCGACCGGGATTGCCGAAATGGGATGCCCCCTTCGGGTGGTCCGCGCGCGAGCGTTGACGTACCTGGCCTTGAATCGCGTGGTGCCCATCTTGAACATCTTCGCAGCTTCCGACTCCGTCAGGAGCGCGACCTCGGCGAGCGATTTCTTGTTCATGGCCTGCGTGAGACGACGGGTGAGGCGGTCAGGGAGGGACGGATCAATCTCGAGCCGGCTCGGCTGTTGCTTTTCTTTTTCCCGTTCCGGTGCGCGGGAAGCGTAGGGACGTCGAGGCGGGGGGTGGGGCGTTGGCGTACCTTGTAGTTGCTCCACCCCTGGGTGTCGTCTGTGTCGGTGTCCGACCTGCTCGTCGGACCTTGGGGTTCGCGCTTCACGACGCCCTCGGAGACTGTCGCGTCCGCGCCGTGCATCGCGTCGCCCGTGGACGCGGAGGAACGCGAAACGTCCGATTTGGTGCTGTACATGGTGCGCGGACCGCGGATGGGAAGGGCGGTTTTGTCGGCGGTGGTGATGGCGACGGTGCGTGGGATGACGCGGCGGGAACTCGTGCGTGTACGTGCGCGACGTGGACGCGGGGAGTTTCTTGGACGAAACAACGTGCGCGAGGCAATGGCCGGAAGATGCTGAAAAGACGTCGGATTTGCCCGACGACACACGCCGTGGCAAACAGTTGGCAAAAAATATGTTCCGCGTGTTGACTCTTATGAACCGCGCAGATACCCAAAGGAACAATCCTACGGATTCATTTTCCGACAATCGTCTGGCGTTGCCGCGAAACGACGCGGCCTCGACGGGAAATTAACGGACTTCACCTATTTAACTCACCGATTACACCGTGACTCGCGCATATAAAATTAACCCCCCGATTTAACTCATAAAACGCGCCATATAAAATTAACCCTTGGATTTAACCCCCGAAAACGCCCATTTAAAATTACCCCCTCGATTTAACTCGTAAAAAACGCGCCTTTCTTCTTTTCCGACACTGGTGAACATTTGTTCCATTTGACCTTCCGTTTGATCATATTTGAAACAAAATCGTCCATACGTTTCCTTTTAGTTCCGCGCGTTCGCCATTTCGCACCACTGGCAGCGCCCGCGCAAGACGCAAAGCTCGCCGTCCCTGGTCAAGCACGGCCGACTTGTCCGAGACCTCCGATGACGGGTGCGTACCAATCCCCGCGCGCGCAAGCGCGTGTGTCTCGACACTCGCGTTCAAACCAACCTCCCGCGCGCCGGTCGAGGCAAGGGTCCTCCCACAAAAACACACATCACAAGCCAACGCGCGTCCAATCCATCCGTGTGGGGACGGACCACGTTGTCCATGGACACCACCTGACCCGCCTTCCCCAGACATCCAAGCCTTCGCAGACTACGGAAACGACACTCTCGGGGATGCCCTGGAACGCGCGCTTAGCGAAGTTCAGGGCCAAGCACGTGACTTCGTCGTACAAGACGGGGTTCCATGCGAATCTCGATCTCGGTGTCGACGAGAGGCGGTCCCGGAAACCGAAATGCCGATCCAATGGAACGGGAACGACGACCTGCCTCCGCTTTTACGCGAGCCAGGCCCAGGGGCACGACACCCCGCTCCCGACACGCCTTTCACGCACCCGGAGGTGACGTCACCGCGAACACGACCCACGGCGGTGCCAACTGCGGTTCAGCAAGACCCCGAGCCTGACGCGAAACCCCTGGCCGTGATGAAGCCCGTGCTTGGTGTCGCCGCGGCGTGTCAGCGCTTTAGCGGCGCGTTTGGGTTTGGGAAAAACGACGCGTCTCCGAAACACCTGGCACGGGGTGTTGATGACCTGAACCGTCTTGGTGACGAGCCTGCACTTCCGTGTGATCCCAACCCTGTGCGGGGGGGGAAGCCCGGAAGGGTTTCGCACGAGTCCCTTTCCCGGGAGGACTGCGAGGAGTACTTCCACTCAGCCGACTTCGCGGCGGCGGGCGTGCGCGGCGCGACGTCAATCGCGGCGGCGCTTGATGACATCGACTGCAGATGGGCGCTGAGTCCGTTGACTTCTCTGGAAACGGAGTCCCTGTCCGGAGAGGAACACGGGAAAGTGACGACGAACATGAGTGGTGACGATTTCGAAAGCAACGCGTACGGTAAGACTAACTGCTCATACGTCCACGACAAAAGCGCGCGCACGCCCGAGCCGTTCGCGTCGCTGCCTCGCCGGGCGCGGCTGTTCGCGACCGACGACAAGAACTCGGAACACGTCACCGTTTCCCCCGCGGGCACGCCGAACGCGCCTGATGCGTTCTCACCAGCGCGTCCCCTGAAGCGAACACACAATGGTGTGGAGACGCACCCGTCACCACCGCGGTCGACTTTGCCGCCGCCGAAAGCTCGCGACGCCGCGGGCTCGCCCGTGAAGCGCGCTAAGCTCGCGAAGCAGCCAAGTTGCCGCAGTATCGTTTCCAGGTCGGACTCGAACTCCAACTCGGTGTTAGATTTCCAACAGATCGAGCACCACCCAATCGGGGCTTCGCGCATGAGGGTCGGCGTGGGTGCCGACGACAAAGAAGCCCTGGAGTGTCGCGAGAAGTGCTTTGGATCCCCGGGCACGGCGGCGGTTTTGAACCGCCAGGACTCGCGCGTGTCCGCGACGCGACCAAACTCGTCCGGTCGCGCTGTGGTGCCGTTGCGTCGCCACGGCGGGAAGCCCATCGCCTCCATGGTGCTCCAAGGCCTGCTAAGCGAAACCATGAACCTGGAGGACTTCTCCCTCTCGGACGATTCCCCTTACGCGCTGGGAAACGATTTGCGGTTCAACGACGTGTTTGAAATCGACCTGGCGCGGGCGCTGGGAAACGAACTCGCGTGTTGACTTTAAAAACATGAGTTAACTCCTTGTTCGGCGAGTCAACTCGGTCAAACGCGACGTACCTGTATCACCACGAGGTATTGCCAAACGGTATACCTCCGGGTTTAGGGGTGTTACCCTAAACTCACACCGGAAACATCCCGGTTCACCCGTGACCGTATATTTTTTTCGAACTCGTTTTGTTCCTTTCTTTATTGACGCGTCTGGAGTATTCGCGACGCTCCAGGCTCGCCACGAAAGAAACAAGAAAAACAAAGTGAGCGTATTTATTGGCGATGTTGTAGAAGCAAACAAAAAGATGTAACAAATCGTGTCGCTTTTCTATCGTTTTCTATGGTACACGCGACAAGGAAAAGGAAGTCGCGCCTCGCTCGCCCGATCCTCTCGCCTTACGTTCTTTTTCGAAATCAAAACTACAGTGTTGGTACACCGCCGCCGCGTGCTCGCGGCGGCGGATCGCCAGACTAAAAAGTCTTCCCGTCTCAGTCTGTTTTTTTCCTGTCCGCTCACTCCGTGAGAAACGTCTCATCGCCGCCGCACCCGAACGTGTTTTCTCCGCTGTACGCGATGTACAGAAACCCGTCGTCGTCTTTGTGTTCGTCGTAGATGGACGACATAAGCGCCGCGGTTGGGGGCTGGAGTTTTAAGGAAAAGTGTCAGTATTGTATGGTCAAACAGTCGGCGGGATTTGGGAAATGCAATACGTACCAGGACGTTGTTGACGAAGACGAAGATTGCTTTTTCGGGCGAGAGCTTGATCCGCTTGCGGATGACGTACACGAACTGCCCCACGGTCAGGTCCGCGGGCACCAGGTACTTCTTCTTGTCCAGGTCGGGAATGTCGCTCTTCTCGGCTTTCTCGACGATGACCTTCCGGGTTTGAGGTTGGGGGGGAGAGGTGAGTCGGGGGCGGAGGGAGATGCAAAGAAAAAGAGTTTGCAAAAAAGAAAAGAAAAAAAAAGGACACGTGGAACCACGAGTCTCGTTTTTGGCGTCGGTCACGAGAAGCCGCGGTTCGGGCGGTTTGAATTCGAACGTGGCGTGGCGTTTCCGTACCGGGATCCGCTCGGGGTACTTCGTGCGGATGCGCTGCGCTTCCGCTTGACGTTTGTCTGCGGAACGTGGGGTGGGTGGCGTGGAGACCAGGAATGGGTCAGGGTGTAACGACGTGCGAGGAGACGCGGGGGCGGTTTAAAATCGAATATTCGTCGTCGTCACGCTCCAACGTCCACCAGACGTCCGCGCTTCGGGGGACCGCGACGCGACGCGCGTCCGGCTGGAACCCCACACGTGAGCTCGCGTGGTGCCACGCGACCCAACACGCGTCCCCGAGGCGGTCGGTGCGTCGGAATCGAACCGCGTCGGCCCACTGCGTCCGCGGGGGCGCGGCCCGTCTTCCCAGATTCCGAGGGGCTTCAAAAACGTTGTTCGACGTGGCAAAACGAATCTCGCGTCGCGCGGGTATCGCGCGCGTACCGAGCGGATGTTCCTGCTTGAACGTGGAGCGCGCGGACATGTTTGTCGTGGACAAACGAAGGGGTGGTGAACAACCGCGTCGTGTGGTGCGCGCGCGAACTATGAGAAAAGCCACGACCCCGAACGGAGAGATTTATTCTCTCTTTCGCGTCGTCCAATAAGAAATCGGAGATCGACGTTTTTGCGCCAAATCGAGTCGCAACAGTCAAGTCGCGCCAAAAAAATGCAAACGTTCACTTTTCGGGGCTCTTCGGACTTCTCGAAGTTCACCAATTTGATCTCCTTCTTCACCGCCACCCCCGCGGGGGCCACGCGATCATGGACGACGAGTTCGCGCTTTTCGCGGCGGAGATCGGCGAGATCGAGACCACCGCGGTAGCGCCCGCGACGGAACCGCATGACCCTTTACCCCCGCCGGCCAAGCCGAGTAAACCCGCGGTGGTTGTCGCCGCGAGCGCCCAAAGAGCCGCGACCATCGCGAAGGCACCGGAGCACGCCCCCGTGGGACCGCCGACGCGACCGACGCCCCCCTCAAACGCGGGTCCTGTGATGGCTGGACCGGCTCACGCCGCAGGCCCGGCACCGCCGCCGCCGCATCACGCGATGGCGCACCACCATGGACCGCACGGGGCGTACCAGAGCCACGGCGTGCCGACTGGCGGGTTCCATCCCCCCGGGGCCCCCGGTCCCGGGTACCCTGCCGCGGGCGCGTACCCCCCCCCCGTTCAGGGCGGCGGCGCGCACGGCGCTGTCCCGGTGAAGCTCGTGGGTAAACCGGTTTACCGCGCCGCGGGCGGAGACCGGTGGGTGGATCCTTCGCTGGCGGATTGGCCAGAAGGCGACCACCGGATTTTTTGCGGCGACCTGGGGTTGGAGTGCACCGATACCGTGCTGGCGCAGGCGTTCGCGCACTACCCGTCCTTCGCCATGGCCAGGGTGGTTCAGGACAAGAAAAGCGGCAAGAACCGGGGGTACGGCTTCGTATCAATGATGGACAAGAAAGACCACGCGGATGCGATTAAAAAGATGCACGGCAAGTACGTCGGTAACCGGCCGTGCAAGTTGAAAAATGCCGAGTGGGAAACGAGAAATGACGAAAAAGGCGACGACCGCACGCACGCGCCGCGGCGGAAAGTGTTCGAGAAACGGAAACACCTGCCCACCGGGGTGGACAAGGACGACCAGGAGAGCAAGAAACGCACGGGGGGGGGCAAGGGGGGGGGCGGGTGGGGCGGGGGGGGAAGTAAGGGAAAATTCAACCTGTGGTAGATACATAGTTTTCTTTTGGAAATACAACAACGGGAGTTTCTTCATTCCCTCACTCGTATCCCTCGTACCCTGGATACGCCGGATACGCCGCCGGTTCCCTCCGTTCCGGCACCACCCTTTCCAGTTGCGCGGCCGCGCGTTCCAGCTGCGCCGCGGCCAAACGCAGCTGTGCCTTTTCTTCCTCTAAATCCGCCCGGTCTTTCGCCAGCGCCAGTTTCACCGCCTCCGTCGCCCGCGCCGCCGAAAGCGACGCGGCGCGCGACGACAAACGCAGCGCTTCCGTGTTGTCCCGGTCCGCCATCCGCGTCGCGGCGTTCGCGACGGTCGCGGCCGCGGTGACCGCCACGCCCACCTGGTTCTCCATTTTATCAACCCGTGTACTGAGCCGCTCGATTTGCGTGGAACAGGTGTTGACGAAGTCCCCGATGCGCGTCAACACGTCAGACTGGCTCGCCGCCATAGACCGCATCTGCTCCCGCACCAACTCGAGCGCCGCGGTTTGCGCCTCGAACCGGGTTTCAATCGCGAGCTCGGCTTTTGATGTGTGTCGTACCTGCTGCTGGAGCTGTTGCTGTTTCACTTTCCCGCCGTGCGTATGCGTCGGAGGCGCAAAAACCATCAACCCGTCGTCGTACGCCTCGTCGTCGTCTAAAACGGAAAGCTGAGAGATAAAAAAGAAAGTGTCAGTCTCGTATGGGCAATCAGTCGGCGGAATGTGGTGATTGGGAAATACTCACGTCATCCGGCCCGACGTCCGGGACGGGCGGCGGTAACGGAGTAGTGGCTGCTCGTTTTTGGGCCGGAAGAACCGCCACCGCGTTTCCGAACCCGCCGTCGCGCTCAATAGACGACGCCATCCGCATCCACTCCGGGGCGTCTTCGTCGTCGGACGTGACGTGCGTCTCAACGGGCGGCGGTTTTTCGGCGTTTGCGTTTGTTTCTTTTTTCGACTCGCGCGCGGGGGTTACCGGTAAAGCGGTCGACGGCAAAGGGTTTATTCCTTCGCCAAGTTCCGTCCCCAAATTCCCCTCCCCAACATCATCAACCTCCCGCGGTTCGTCGTCCCCGTCCGACGACGCGACTTCGTACGTGTTCCCCTCGTTGCCCATCCCGCGCGGCGTTTGCACCGGTTCGCGCGCCGCGTCTTCGGCGACCTTGGTTGTTTCAGAAGGAGCCTCGGCCTGTTTCGTGACCTGACTGTTTGCCTGCACCAAGTGACCGTTAGCCTGCACCGAGTTCGTATCCGTCTCAACCGTCTCCTCCACCCGTTTCGCCCGAGGCGCGACTTTGATGACGATATCACCGCTGTTCGCCAAACGAAACGCGCTCGATAATTGTTTGCCGCGAAATTGTTTTGCACCAAAATTATTTTTCACACCCGGAGCGCCTTTTCCGTCGCCGCCATCCGCGGCTTCGCGCACCGACGCCAATTTCTCCACGCGCTCGATTCCATCGCTCAGGTGGTTTTCACACGCGTTTTCCTTCCCGCTCTTCACGACGTACTGCGGCGACTCCAGAACCTTGCGGTCCACGACGAAGGAACACCGCCCGTCCTCGCCCAGGCTCCCGATTTCCTCACCGAGCTCCGCGCGTACCCACCGCCGCCACATCGCGATGTCGTGCAAGGGCAGGTTTTCAAGGGCGTACCTTCGAAGCGCGTCCACCACGGCGAGGGCGGTCAAAACCGCATCCCGCGCCGGTTTCACCTTGTCGTGCATGTGCGAACGCAACGCGGACTCGATCGCGTCCACCAAAGGGATGGGGGTGATTGTGTCGTTCTCCAAACCAGGACCGAGGTCGCACAGTAACACGGTCAACGACTCCGCCGCCGCGCGTCGCACGGGCCAATCAAACGCACCGACCGCGTCCAGCAAACCCCCAGGAATGAGCTCGAAGTTTTCGCCACTCGATGTCGAAACTACGTCGCCCACGTTGGCGGCGACGTTTTTGGGACGCGCTCGCGTTTCGGGGTTTGTTCGGTCGTCGCTTTCTTTCGTATCCGCCTCGGCGGTACCGTTCGCGTTCGCGTCATCGTTTTCGTCATCTTTTTCGTTTTTAGTACCCACCGCGTTTTCATTCGTGACGTGCGCATTGCTAGTGTCGTCGGCAAAGGCACCGCCCGTGGTACGCACCGCGTCCCCGTCGATTAATCCCTTCCACTCGTTGGACACGGCGTCGGCGTCTTTGGCGCCGACGCCCAGCAGCGCGGGTAGCCGCGGCCCGACCGCGAACGCGGCGGACGCGAACAGCGCGGTGATTGCTTGCACCAGCTGCGCTTTCGCGTAGAAGTTCGGGGCGTGTAGCATGTTACCCAGTTTCAGCGCCAGCGAAGACGGGCCTCCATCAGGGTACCAGTTCACGCCAGTCGGTACGTTCGCGCCGCCCTTACCGGGCCCGCACTTTCGGAACACCCGGGCTAGCACGCGGCACGCCACGTCCTGCGCGCCGCGGCTGTTCGTTTCGTGCAGCGCTTCCAGCACCGGCCGCACGAAGTGCGGCCCTATCGCGTCTGGTCCGGAAAGCACCGCCCGTGAAACTCGACCCGGCATCCGACTCACGCGTACCGCCAGCGACCCAATCACCTCAACCACGGCGTCCCCGACCAGCGAATCCGGGTCTTTTATTCTGCGAATCGTCGCGTTTACCAGCCGTGGCAGGTGCGGAAGTGCGTGTTCCCCTTGCGTGTCCATCAAGGTTTCGAACAGCCGCAAGACCTCCCGCCTCGCCGTGGCCTTCGGCGCCGCCACGGACTCGTCGCAAAGGCACTGCAACACCACCGGGAGGTGCTCGGGAGGCATGCTGCTGATCAAGCGTGTCAGCTCGTGCACCGCGACCCGGGCGGTGTCTCGGTGGCCCAAACGCGTCAGCGCGTCCAGGGTCTTCTGCTTTAAAAGACCGGCGTGGCGCTGCGACGCGGACTCGCGAGGCGCCATCGCGTCCCGAGCTGCGCCTCCCAACCGCGACAGGCCAGGGGCGGGCGCGGCAGGCGCGGCGCCGGGCGCGCGTTGACTTGTCCGAGATTTCAAATTGCGACCTCGAAGCTGGCGTTTCCGTTCCGAGAAGGCTGGGTTCGCGAAAAACAACAAGGCCGCGGCTCGCGATCACGGCCGGTCACATCGTGTGTGCGCCACCCCGTTCGCAATGCTCGCACGTACGCTGCTGCGCCGCGTCGCGAGGAGGACCGCGGAGGTGTGTTTTCTGAAATTCCCGAACCCCGGTGTAATACGACCGGTCCCCGACGCCACGCATCGGATCACGCGCTCATGTTTGGCTTTCATCACTAGTCGGGCTGAGGCGATCGGAGGTTCCGTTCCCACCTGACCTCCCGTTCCCAACGAACTCACCACGTCGCGTTCGCACAGGCCGCCACTGTCTGCCGCACATACGCATCCGTCCACGAAACTCGCGCCGCCGTCGCGAGGCTGGCCGTACGGGAAACCGTCGCCGGACACAACGCGACGCGCGTCCCCACGGCATTCGGGTTCGCCGCGGCGACGCTCGTTACGTTCGCACCGAGCGCGGCGTCGTGCGCTCCAGGCGCGGTGGGTGATGCCCCCTCTTCGCCTGTCGCGTCTCCGGCCGGCGGCGGCGTCTCCGCCGCCGCAACGCACCCCACCGTTGTCTTCGTGCTCGGGGGCCCCGGCGCGGGGAAAGGCACGCAGTGCGCGAACATCGTGCGTGATTTCGGATTCACGCATCTGAGGTGCGTCTGTTGTGTTTCGCCAAATCCCTCCGCCTGTTTTGTCAGCAGTACGTTTGGCACAGCTGGTGTCTAAAGTCGGCAGACGGGTGTGTCTTCCTGACGTCACTCTTGGCGGACTAGGTCTAGAGACAACTAGACATCCCGTCATCCCTCCCATGACTGACCCTTTCTGTTTCCACTCCCTCAGCGCGGGGGATTTACTCAGGGCGCACATGAAGAGCGGCAGCGCGGACGGGAACATGGTCGCGGAGATGATCAAACAGGGGCAAATCGTACCGAGCGTGGTGACTGTTAACTTGTTGCTAGACGCGATGCGAGCGAGTGGCAAGAACACCTTCTTGATCGACGGGTTCCCGCGGAACAAGGAAAACCGAGACGCGTGGGAAACGACGGCGGGGTACGACTGCGACTTCGTGTTGTTCTTTGACGCGCCGCAAGACGTGATGTACGTATTGGGCCTTTCCCAAATCCCGGACAACTGCGTGCCCTGCAATACTGACACTTTTCGTTCACAATACAGGTTGCAACGGCTTTTGGGGCGAGATCAAGGGCGATCTGATGACAACGAAACCACGATAAAGTTGCGGTTCAAAACGTTTGAAGAGTCCTCGATGCCCGTGGTCCGGTACTACGAACAGAAAGGGAAGGTCAACTCCGTCGTCGCGACGGCGAGCCCGGAGGCCGTGTACACCGCGACCAAGGGGTTTTTCGAAAAATATAAATGATGAGATGGAGGATGGATTGAACCGCTCCAGAGAAGGCGGCGGCTTTTAATTTATCACACAGGTCGTCGTCTCGTTACAATAGCTACCGTATCCAGTACACGAGACCGTCTTTCTTTTTCTAATGGATTGTGCATTATTTCTTTAAGTCTGAACGCAAGTTTTAACGCGCGTTTCAACGCGGCGACGCCGGTCCTTTCTTTTCCCGCGGCTCCTGCCCGCCGCTTTTCCGTCCCACCAAACCAAACGCCCTCGGGTTGAACGGCAGCTTTTCCCGGTTGGCGTGTTCGTACGTGGGGTCCCACCTTGGGACGGGCGTTTTTTCGCTCGCGGCTTTCGCCAGGGACGCGGCTTCCGCGGCAGTCAGCTTCTGCCGCGGGTCCCTCGCGTCGATCAGGTCGTACCGGCCGTGGAAGGGCTTGCCCAGCCCGACGCTCTCCAGCTCCACGAAAGCGCGCGCGTTTTCGCCGTCCATAACGTCGTCCAGCCGCGGGCTTCCCTTGACGATGAACTGCCGCAAGTCCTCGCCTTTGGAAAACGCGTGCGCCACGAGGCGGCCGCCTTTTCCTTTCATGTCACTGATCCTGCTCTCCAGGTCATCCGACGCGATCAGGGTCTCCAGCTCCGCCGCGGCTTGCTCCGCTTTTTCCCGCCACAACTCGGAACCCTGGTTGGAAGCGGCGAGCGCGCGTTTCAGGGATTCAGCGCTCACGTTTGCGGCGTTTATTTTTTGCTCCGCTTCGGCTTGAAATTGCTCAATGCGCTGCCTCACCGCCTGCTCAACCGCGTGTTCCTCAGCCAACGCGTAGTACGCGCCTTCGTTGTCTTCCAGAATCCGTAGCTTTTCCTCCGCCGCAGTTTTCACGAGCTCCGCCGCGGTTTCCGCGGCAAGCGCCCGGGACTCAACCTTGTCCGCCGCCGCGGTCGCTTTGGCTCGCCACATCGCCGCCGCTTCGCTGGCGCCGCGCGCGGCTTCACTCAAAAGCAAAACCTCCCCTTCCTTCGCCTCAAGCTCCTGCTGTAACGTCACAACCAGCGCATTTGCGCTTTCCTTCAGCGCCGCGATTTCCGCCATCTCGTCAAGCAGCTCAGTCTGCGACCGCAACGATTCCTCCGCGTGCGCCGCCCGCGCCATCGCGGACGCGATTTGCACTTTAAGCGACGTCGCGTTTTCGTTCGCTTCGCACGCCTGTCTGTTTTTCTGCTCAAGCTCCACCAGCGCCGAGGTGGCTTTGTTTTCCCAGTGCGAAATGGTGTCCTTCGCGATGGCGGTCTCGTCAACCAGTTCCTTGATCAGCCGGGATTTCTGAACAAGCTCCCGCGCTTGCGCGTCGTTTTTCATATCCATCGCTTCCTTCTTCCCCGCGATCGCGGTCATCTCGTCCAGCCTCACGTTCGAGCGCCTCAGGTTTTCCTCAGCCGCGTTCGCCCTCGCCGTCGCAGCCTCAAGCTGCTGCGCCGCGACCCCCTCCGCCGCAACAGAGTTCCTCTCGACTTCCTGCTTCACCTTCTCCGCGGTGCTCACGCAGGTCTCGGCGGCTTGCAGCGTTTGCGAAACGCGATCCGCGATTTTGTTCTCCGCGGCGTCCGCCATTGAGAGCCCCCGCGCCGCCGCCGCCGCGGCGTCGGCTGCGCTTTCGCGAAGAAGTGCGCACTCGTTGGTAAGCGCGGCGATTTGTTCCGCCTGCGTGGTGACTTCCACGGAGTATTTTGTAGTTTCCTCGGTCATTTGGTCTACTCTTCGCAAAAGCTCGGTTTGGTTGGTCAACCGCCGCTGCGTCGCCGCCGCCGCTGCCACCGCCAAGTCGCGCGCCTCAACCGCGGCGTTGATTTCCTTCGTCGCCTTTACAAGAGCAGCGGCTGAGGCTTCGGTGACATCCGCGCCAAGCGCATCGCGGGCCGTTGCTTCGAGCGCCGCGGCGCTCGCCAGAAGCGCGGCGGCTTTCCTTGACGCGTCGTCGGCGATGCGGCGGATGTTCGCCGCCGACGCCGCGGCGGCTTCATCCACCCCCGCTTTCAGACGCTGCTGCATTTGCATCTCCGTCGTTGCCGCGATTGCGATGAGGCTTTTTTCACTGGTCACCTTCGCGGCTTGCGTTTGAGCAAGCATCTCTTTGGTGGCGTTCAGTTCGAACCTCGCGGCGGTTGCTTCTTTTCTGCGTTTGGACGCTTCCGTCATCGCGGTTTCCACGGCGGCCAAGGAATTTGTGGTTTCAACACGGAGTTCCTTCATCTCTTCCTCCACGTCCACGAGTTTGCCTTGCTCAACCGCCAGAACAGCACGCGTCTCCTCCAGCTGTGTCTTCAAAACAACAACCTCCGCGGTGGACGACTCAAGCGCCTTCGCCGCGACGGCGCCCGCTTTTTCGTAACCCGCGCTCGACTCGCGTTCCACCGAAAGGTCCGTCTCCAAGTTCTGCCGTCTCGCCACGGCTTCCTCCAGCAGCTTGGCGAGGGAGCTCATGCGCGTCTTCAGCTCCCGGACCGTGTTGGTGAGCTCCACGACCTCGTCCGCCCCTGCCGGGATTTCTTTGGAAGCCGAAGCCTCCGCGGGTACAACGGGCGAAACGTTGTTACTCGTGTCCCCGGTGAAGGCCAAGCCCTGCACGGCGTTTCGAGCCGCGATGGCCCGGCGTTCCGCGCCCGTGAGTTGTTTCGTGGTGGGAGGCGCGTTGCCGTTGGTTTTGTTCTCGTCGCCGATCGCAGCTTCCGACAAACGCGCCCGCGCCGCGGCTTCCGACTCAAACACCAAACCCGAGCTCGCGCGCGCCTTGGCTTCCGCGAAGTTAGCCATCGCGACAGACGAACGCGACTGCGCGCCGTCCGCAGCAGCCGCGGACGCGGCTCCCGCTTCAGCCGCCAGGGCGGCTTCAAGCTCCTCCGCGCTCGCCGCGACGACGTCGTCTTCGTCGGCAACCGCGTGGGCGACGACGGACCGGGGAAGCGCCACGCGTCGTGCGCGGTGTGGACGGGTTTGTGTCTGGATGGGTTTGGTGGCGCGCGAGGTGGTGCGCCCGGTGACCCTCGCGCCGGCCACAGCCACGGCGATGGACGACGTCATGGACGAAGTCATGGACGAAGTCATCATCTTTGGAATGTTCGATTCGCAAAAAGCAGGTTTTACCGAAGAGACGGATTTGATTTATCCGCGGGACGTGGAGAGCCGCCTGGGGGAGGGCGGGAACGAGACGGGGCGCGTGGTGGGTTAGCGGACGATACGAAGGGTGTCGGTCGCTGGTGCGCGTGCGATGCGCTCCGCGGGCGGTGGAAATGACCTGCGCCGGGTGTGAAGCCCTTTCGCGACTTTTACCCCTCATGTCGTCAAAAGCGCCGCGCGATGAGTGCTTTTTCCACCGTTTCTAACTCGCGACGGGGGCCGCGCGCGTCACGCCAACACGCGGACGTAGAAACAAACGCGTACCTGACGAGTGTCGAGCGTTCACTGGGCGCGGTGAGCGCGCGCGATGCAACGCGTGGGCTCGGCGCGAGTCTGCGCGCGTGGGTGTGGATGGTTCCGAGACGTGCGAGCCTTTGTTATTAACCGCGCGTCGTACCCGTCTTCCGATTTCGTCAAAAATGCGGCCCAGAAAACGCGGACGGTTCAGCCGAATTGCCCATACGGATATTTTGCAAACGTCGGCAACCACTTTGTTAGTTTCTCGGGGTTCATGACCCATAAATCTCTTTGAACAAAGGTCGTGCTCTTTTTTACGGTTAGAATTCTAACCTTGGCTGCGTCCGCCTTATCGGAGCGCTCACGCATCTATTTGCGCCTCGGACGCTTGGTGATCCTAGCCCATGAGTGTAGCGTCCATTTCTGCGTTTTTGGGCGCCGCTAGTCATGCGGAAGGCCTCATGCATGTCGTCACGCGGCACGATCCCCCCTCGAAAACTGAGCGTTTTCGGGTTTTCGGTATGGGCAAAATGGGAGCAAAGAAGCGTCGTTTTTTTGCTTCAGTAACGCCGAACCTCGGACGCCTCGACGCACTTCGCACAACGACGCGCACACGACACCCTTCACATGTCCTCCCACGCAGCGCATACCACCATGACTGGCGCGATCGGTGGTATCACCACCGGCACTACTCCCGCGAGCCCTGCCGACGCGCAAGAAGCCATCCCCGGCCTTCCCGACCATCTCGTGGTCACTCACATTCTCAGAACTGAGTATTTCGACGATCCCGCCGATCTCGCACGGCTGCCAGCGGTGAGCCGTGGGATGCGCGCCGCGGTGGCAGAAACGGAGCTTCGGTTTGAGGAGCTTACTGAAATTTGCGCCGCAAATCTGGGATGTTTAAGCGCGCTGAAGCGCCTGCAACGACGAGGTTGCCTGTCGCATCGAGAATACCTTTGTGAGGCAGCGGCGAGGGGTGGAAACCTCGTGGAGTTGAAGGTGTTGCGCGCGAACGGCTGCCCGTGGGACACGTCGACGTGTTGAGCGGCGGCAAGGGGCGGGCACCTCGAGGTGCTGCAGTGGGCGCGCACGAATGGCTGCCCTTGGGACGAGCGGACGTGTTTGAGGGCGGCGGAGGGCGGGCACCTCGAGGTACTGCAGTGGGCGCGCGCGAACGGCTGCCTGTGGGACGAGCAGACGTGCGCGTTCGCGGCTTTGGGTGGGCAGCCCGAGGTGCTGCAGTGGGCATACGCGAACGGCTGCCTGTGGGACGAGCAGACGTGCGCGTGGGCGGCGGAGTATGGGCACCTCGAGATGCTGCAGTGGGCGCGCGCGAACGGCTGCCCGTGGGACGAAAACACGTGCTCGGGTGCGGCGGAGGGCGGGCAGCTCGAGGTGTTGCAGTGGGCTCGAGCGAACGGCTGCTCGTGGGACAAGTGGACGTGCTCGATGGCGGCGAGGGGCGGGCACCTCGAACTTCTGCAGTGGGCGCACGCGAACGGCTGCCCTTGTGACGGGACGGAGCTGTTCATTGCCGCTAAAAACGGCCACGAGGCGGTGGTGCGGGCGCTGATCGAGTTGGGCGCGGACATCAACAAGGCAAAGGATAACGGCAAGACGCCGCTGTACGTCGCCTCTGGAAAGGGTCGCGAGACGGTGGTGCGGGCGCTGATCGAGTTGGGCGCGGACTTCAAGAAGGAAAGGGATATCGGCTCGACGCCGCTTTACATCGGCGCTGAAAAGGGCCACGAGGCGGTGGTGCGAACGCTGATCGAGGCGGGTGCGGACATCAACAAGGCATGGGGTAACGGCGCGACGCCGCTGTACATTGCCGCTCATAACGGCCACGAGACGGTAGTGCGGGCGCTGATCGAGTTGGGCGCGGACGTCAACAAGGCAAGGGATGACCGCTTAACGCCGCTGTTCATAGCCGCTGGAGCGGGCAACGAGGCGGTGGTGCGGGCGCTGGTCGGGGCGGGTGCGGACATCAACATTTGTGTTGCGTGGTTTGACCATGTGACGCCGCTGTTTATCGCCGCTCAAAAAGGCCACGCGGCGGTGGCTCAATTTCTCACGGGCGCCGGTGCGGCGTGACGATGGAAACGACGGGACGCGCGCGCGTAGCGAAGAGCGAATAGAGATTTTTTCTGCGCAAAATGGCGGAGCAAAAAGTGTGCAGCGGGCGACCTTTGTATTGCGTAGATAGGTGGTTCTTTTGAGAAGGGTAGTAAAAGGGTGAAGTCGCGCAGCAAAACAATTTTCATTTCAAATGGTCTCCGTCGCAGACTGTCATCGCTATAGGTTCTCGTTATTAGGTATGTTGGGTTATTGTCCCCCCGCGTGTTCCGCGTTTCCAAACCCTATTTCCTCGCATCACTCGCTTGGATGCGTATGCTCCCCCCCAGCGTTTTCGTCGCCACGCGGCACTCGTTCAAATCTGCGTCCGTGTTCAGCGTGCACCACTCGCCGTCTTCGTCTTGGTACCGCAGACGTAAATTTTGCGCATCCGTGTCCACGGAGGACACGAGGCGGTCAACGACGTGCCCCAAGCCCATGTCCCCACTCAGCGTCATGCGCACGATATCATCGCCGTAGATGATCTTGCACGTCATCTGGTCAACCGGGTGGTCCGCGAGAAAGGACTCGCCGCCGCCACCCGACCCGCCGCTGCCGGAGGGGTTTTTGTTGTGCCCGCCGCCGCCGGCGTGGTTTTGAGTTCCTGATTGTAAAAAAACAAATGTCAGTCTTGTGTGGGCAATCAGTCGGCGGAATGTGGTAAATGGGATACTTACCATGAATCGACCCGTCGTGCGTATCCACGCGCGTCCCTGTGGCTAAACCGAAACTCCCCCTCGCGTGGTGCGACCCGCCGTGGTGCGACCCGCCCGCCATTGACCCGCCCTGCGGCGACCTCGGTGAGTTTTGGCCTCGGTGCCCGACGTTGTTACCGGTGTTGTTGTGGTTCCCGTGGTTCCCGTACCCCACTTGCACGTGGTCACCGCCCTGGCCGCCGCCCAGGCCCATGTGCGCGAACGCAAAGTTCCCGCCGTGCGAGGTTTTCTCCATCCGGCCCTGGTACCCGTGATCGTCGTTCATCGCCGCGGCCGCGGCGGTGCCGCCGTGCCAGCTCGCGCCCCTCTTGCCATCCGGGGGCGCGCTGAACCCGCCGTTGCCCGGGTTGAACAAACCGCCGTTGCTTCCGCTGCCGTTGTGGTTTCCTATCCCGCCGCCGCCTTGGGGCACGTCCCCAACCCCGCGCTTCATCCCCAAAAGCTGGTTGCCGCCCCTGGTGGAGTTTCCCCGGGAGCCGCCGCCGCCGTAGTCGCCGCCGCGGTCGCCGCCAAACGCGGTGCCGCCCCTCGCGCTTTTCCCGCGCACCAGCGCCTGCCCCGCCCCGTGCGGGCTCCCTCCGCTCCGGTCGTCGTCGCTGCCGTGCGTGGGGAAGGGGAACCCCGTGCCTCCGTGGTGCGAGCCGCCGCTGCCGCCCAGGCTCCCGCCGCCGCGGCTGCCGCTGGGGCGCGGCGCGCCGAGCTGGCCGGGCCCGTTTGCGCCAATCGGAACCGCGAACGCGTCCGCCATCCCAGAGTTGAAGTTCCCTGATTGAAAAAAAGAAATGTCAGTCGTGTAGGCAATCAGTCGGCGAAATGTGGTAAATGGGAAATACTCACCGCTTCCAACGGCGCCCGCCAACGGGCCGTGCACGCTTTGCCCGCGATGATTAGCTCCGCCGCCCGCGTCCCACGGGTCGTTCCCGCCGCCGTTCCCGTTCCCGTTCCCGTCGCCGTCCCCGCTCCCGTCCCCGTCGCGGTCGCCCCCCAGCGACATCAGCGAAGCGTCCCCGTGCGCGGACGTCCCCACGGTGGTGCCAGTCAGGCCGGTCATCATGCTTCCGCCGTGCATGCTCCCGCCCCCGTGCATGCTACCACCCGGTTCGTTCCCGCCGTACGCGGATAGTGTTTTCAACGCGTTGTGCAGCTTGCCTTGCTTCGACTTTAGCGACCGCCGAGGCCACCGCGAAATCCCAAAGTGACGACAAATCCGCTTCAGCGTCGTGCTCCCCACCCCCAAGTCCTTCGCCGCTTCCTTCAAGTGTTTGTTGAAGTGCTGCTGCAGCATCTCTAGGGTGACCCCCCACGGGGGGCGGGGGTCCCCCGACTCGCCGACCGCGGGCCCGGGTCGCTTGAACGCGTCGCCTTGGAAAGCGCCGGAGCCGTCGGGGCCGTTTTGGGTTTGGGAATCGCCAGGGCCCGTTTGGTTTTGGTGCCCGCGACCGGCCGAACCCGGACCGCCTTCGCCGCCGCCAGTGACCCCGACCCCGTCCGCGTCTATAAGCATGTGCAGGTGTTCGCTCTGCTGCAGATACCCCCACAGCGCGTCCAAGCTCACTTGTTGTTGTTCACTGGTCGTGAGGTTGCACGGCAGAAACACTTCCAACACGGCTTCGATCGTCGGCCCGCCGTCCTTCGCGTCCAAACCGAGGGTACACGCGCACACCCCCCTCAACCCGAGAAGCGCCGCGGCGTGCTGCAACGGCCAGTCCGCCTGGCTGCCTTCCTGGACGTTGTCCACCCAGATCATCCGGCCTTTGTCGTGCGCCCTACCCACCGGGCCGTGCGTGGGCAAAAGCGCGGTTTGCGCGGACAACAGCCGGTACGGCGCCGTGGCCTGGTACGAACAAAGCCGAAAGTGTCAGCGGCTCGGACCGCGTGTTTTCCGGGACTGGAAACGTAACAGTTCCGGGGGTAACCGTATCACTGGTAAACAGGGAAGGGTAATCGGGCCGAGCAGGGAGGCGGTGTGTGGTGCGTGGGAAATACGTACCCGGTCGTTTACGAAAAACGGCGCCCCCGCCGCCACCAGGCGGTTTGGGTCCTCACTCGACGGCAGCCAGCACTGCGCGAACGGCACCCCCAACGCGCGGCACATGTGCTCCAGCTCGACGTTCGAGGTGTCACTGACGTTGGCCAGGGTGTCCGCGATCTGACGCCGCATCGCCGTCTCCGAAGCGAGGAGCTGATACGATGAAAAAGAAAGCGGTTAACGTCTTGTTTGTGCGAACGCGGAGTCGGGATTCGGGAAAGCCCTACGCGCGCACCTCGGAGCCGCAGGTGAACATCCCGCGCCGCCGAACGCACGCGGACACGAAATCAAACACGTCCCCCAAATTGGTGGTCTGCGTGTCGAGCATGATCTCCACCACCCCGATCGGTATTTGCGTGTGCGGCTCCAGTTGCGGGTCGTGCGTGAACACGGGGAAGGCGAGGGACGACTGTACCAAGCAATCGATCGCGATGGCGAGGCGTAAGTACTCGGTGGGCCGGTAGCAACACACCGAGGGGGTCCACTCTGGGTTTTTGTACAGAAACACGCGGCCTGGCACGCCGTGGGTCGAGTCAACCGCGCTAGGTGACACGTCGAACACGAAAGCCCGGGAGGCTTCGTGGTACCGCCGGAACTTGTCGCCGTGCACGGTTTTTACCCGCGCCTCGTCGTAAAAAAATAAACGTCAGTCTTGTATGGGCAGAGCAATCGGAGAGGCGGAATGTGGCGGGTGGGAAACACGCACCAAGTCCGACGACGTGCACAGGGTCACCGCGCGGTTCCCAGAACTGACCGTCGGTATGAACAACTGCACGAGGCTGCCGCACTCCAACCCTTCGCTCATTTCAGTCAAAGCCTGGCCTATTCGCAGCGCGAGGTTTTTCGCCTCGAACTGGTCCTCGGAAACGCCCTTGTACCGCGTGTTGTCCCCGCCTTCTCTGCGCAAACGCACGAGCTCGCCCGCCGCGGCGGGGAAGCCGCGCATGAACCCGAACGCGGGCACCGCGCTGCCGTTGCCGTCGTCAAGAAGGGACTCGGGGTTGCTGTCCCTGTCCGGGCCCACGCCGCTACCTCCGCCGCTGCCGC
>Ga0115004_10000067_pt1 | contig 57744 bp, 50 predicted proteins | sample ArcticOcean_MG_C_10_FD_88737 | JGI IMG/M metagenome (GOLD analysis project Ga0115004, IMG submission 88737) | Marine microbial communities from western Arctic Ocean - ArcticOcean_MG_CB11_90 | ecosystem: Environmental > Aquatic > Marine > Oceanic | place: Arctic Ocean: Canada Basin | collected... | reverse complement strand
TCTGAAGGCGTCGAGTTTTCGGTGCTGGCGGAAACGGGTGAGTGGGAGGGTGACGTAGCACCAGGCGCTCTTTCGGCAGAGCAGGGATGACTTGAAGAAGGGGTGGAAGCAGCGTGAGTTATTAGAGTGAAGCAAGGAGGAACTCGGCGGTTTGATTGCCGGAGATAATGGCGCCTTCGATGGAGGCGGTGGTGTTGTGGTCGCCGCAGATCCAAGTGTTATCGAGCTTAAGGTAACCGGGGGATTTGTGGCCGGGTTTTTGCTCGGGGAGGGCGTGGCGGATGTGGTCGGTGCGGAGGTGGCGGTAGTTTTTGGCAGCTGGGCCGAACCAGGTCTGGAGTTCGGCTGTGACGAGGGCGGCTAGGTTTTCATTTTGGTGGAGTCCCAGGATTGAGACGGAGAGGAGGGCTTGTCCAGTGGGCGCGTAGCTAGGTGCGACGTTTGAAAGGATGGCGATGTTATTAATGAGGCCTTTACCAGTGCCGTTAAGGGCGATGATGGAGTCGGGGAAGGGGGCTTTTTCGGCGGTGAAGTAGAGGTTGGTGACGGCGCGCCAGGTGGGGGATTGGGCTTGGAAGGCGGGGAGAAGTTTTGCGGTCTGGTGGGCGTCAGTGGCGAGGATGAGATGGCGGGCGGTGAGAGTCTCTCCGGTGTTGAGTGTGACTTTTTTTCCGTCGATCGACGTGACGGGTGAGTTGAGGCGGATGGTGTCGGCGGGGAGTTGGTCGACGAGTTGCTGGGGGATGCTTTGCATGCCGGCGGCGGGGAGGGTGGCGCTACCTTGGGTAAACATGCGGAAGGTAAACTCGAACATGCGACTGGAGGTTCGGAGGTCGTTTTCGAGGAAGATGCCGCCGTAGAAGGAGCGGAAGAAGGTGTCGATGATTCGGGGGGAGAAGCCGAAGTTTTTGAGAAAGTTTTCGGTGGTTTGGTCTGGGGATTTAGAGGTGCCGTGCAGGATCTTGAAGCGGAGGAGGGCGACGCGGAGTTTGTCGGCGAGGGTGCCGATGGGGGCGAGGGCGCTTCCTAGAACAGAGGCGGGGCGGCGGAAGACGTCCATGACGGGATGGAGTTTTTCGCCATCGAAGATGAGGGCACCAGGCTCGAAGGGTTTGAGATCGAGGGCGGGGAGGTCGAGGAGTTTGCCGGCTTCGGGGTAGGCATCGAGGTAGACTTGGAAGCCTCGGTCGAGTAGGAAGCCGTCGAATTCATCGGTGCGGACGCGTCCGCCGATGCCATCGGAGGCTTCGAGAATTTGGACGGGGATTCCTTTTTTATGAAGGTGGAGGGCGCAGGAGAGGCCCGAAAGACCGGCGCCGATAATGAGGACGGGTTGCATTTGGAATTGTGAGTTATGAAGAGTAAATTATGAGGGGCTTTGAGGTTGTTGTTGGAAGTAGGATTCAGGGGCGAAGGTGTTCGTGCTGCGGTGGGTTTCGGCGGCGACTAGGGAGCCTACGACGGCTCCGCGGTGGCAGCTGTCGCCTCCGACTTTTGCGTTGGCGATGACGGCGGCTTCGAAGTTGTCGTGATATTTCCAGGCGAGGTAGAGAGAGGCGGGGAAGGACTGGTCGATGTAGCAGGCGGGACTGAAGCGCTGGCCGATGATGATTCGATCTGGCTGGCGTAACCAGTCGGTAGCTTTTCGGGTGGAGAACCAGTCGCCGGCGCAGGACATGAGTGCGTCGCGGAGTGGGGTGCCGCCGGCGATGGTTTGGAGGAGGCGGGTGAGGCAGTCGGCAGCGCGGAGGACGTTCGAATGGCGGTGGGTGAGTGTGACGTGTTCTTTTGCAGTCTGGCGGTGGTCGCCCTCCGGGAGTGCGGCGAGTAGAGAGGTGACGGTGGCTAGGCCTCCGATATGCTCATCGGAGATACCGCATTTTAGGATCCTTTTTCCGGAGGCATAGCGGTTAAAGAAGGCGCGATGATATTCTTCGACGTAGGTGTCGCGGTGCCAGTCGGGCGTGCGCATGAGCTGGACATAAAGTTCGGCCCAGCGAGTGGGGTCGTATGAGCCGTGTGATTTTACTTGCTCGTGGAGGGCGCGGGCGAGCTGGAAGTTGACGGTATTTTCTCCGGCGAGGAGGTTTTGGTGGTAGTGGATATCTCGCTGGCCCCAGAAGCGGGCTTGGTCGTGGAGGATGTCGGCTTGCTCGTTGACGGGGTCGTATTGGGAGCGCCAGAGGATGCTGTCGGGGTGATGCGGGAGAGGGGCGAGGAAAGTGGTCAGGTCTGGGTAGTCGCGGTCAAGGGCATCTCGATTATAATACCAGTGGACGGGCATTGCGAAGGCGTCGGCTAGGAGAGAGCCGTGGTGGGCTGCTTCGTGAATCGTCATCGGGGATGATGACGCGGGAATGGAATTTGTCTCAGGAATTCTTTGGGAGCTTCTGGAGTTTTTCGAGATAGGCGTTTTTTGGGGCGGGTTTTTCGGGGGAGGGTTTAGTTTCTAACATTCCTGAGGTGCGGGCAGAGCTGGTGGCGATGAGTTCTTCGATGACTTGGGCTTCAGGGAGGTTCTTCCAGTATTTCTTGGGCATCTCGGCTTGCATCGCTTTGACCTTGAGGCGGGCGGGGTTGAAGATGCTGCGGTAGTAGGTGCGCCAGAGTTCGTCTTGGGCGTCGGAGTCTGGGGCTTGGGATTGATCGACGCCTTCGGTGAAGTGAATTTTTTTGCCATCCCAGTGGACGGATTGGTCGGGGGTGAGAATAGACCAGTCCATGCCGGCGAAGCGCTTCTTGAAGAAGGGGGTGGCGAGGGGGACGATGAGGTGATCGGGCTCGAACCAAGCGACGAATTTTTCGCGGTCGTCCGAGGGGTCGCTGACCTTTCGGAAGCGGACGAAGGCGTGCATTTTATGGATGTCGCGGCTGATGTGTTTCGCCATGGCGCGGAGAGCGAAGACATCGGGGTCGGTGGGGAGTGAGAGGAGATGTGTTTCGCCGTGAGTGAGTCGCCAGAGGAGGTTGTAGAGGTGGGGCCATTGGTTGCCGGTGCGGTGGGCGGCGGCGGTGCTGGCGAGGTCGAGGAAGTGTTTTGGGACGTGGGGGATTTTGGCAGTTGTTTTTGGGAAGGTGGGTTGCTCTGTGAAGAGGGATGATTGGTCTGGGGATTGCCATAGGATTTCTGACGGAAGGACTTTTGATTGGAGGAGGAGGCGGGTTAGGGAGCGCCAGGTTTGGAAGGAGGTGGGGTTTTGGAGGGTGAACATGGGGGCGGGCTTGGTGGAGGTGTTAAACCACGGATCGATGGGACTAATGGAATAGGGAGCTTGGTTTTGCGGGGTAAACACCAAACATCTAACACTTAAATTTAAACTGTTTCGTCGGTGGGTTTGCTAAGTTAAGTGGCGAGGCATCGCGGATTCTTGGTTGGGGACGAAGGGCGAGACACCCACGCTCCAAATTTTGGTTAGAATTCGCCGGCTAGGATTTCGGCTTTTGGAACTAGGATGGGGAGGTTGAGTTCGAGTTGTTCTGGGGGTGGAGCGTGGAGGGCTCTTATTTTTTTGGAGTCGATTTCTAGGTTGGCGGGTTGGTGGTCGCTGGTGATGATGAAGGGGAGGCTTTTTTTGAGGTTTACCCGCATTTTGATGAGGTCGGTGAGGCGGATGGCGCTGTGGCGGCGTATGGAGATGATGCGCTGGGCATTCCTGACTCCTAGGCCGGGAATGCGGACGAGGAGTTCTAGGGGGGCGCGATTGATGTCGAGGGGGAAGGTGCCGCGGTTGCGGAGGGCCCAAGAGAGCTTGGGATCGATGTCGAGATCGAGATTTGGATTGTCCTTGGTAGTGATCTCGTGGACGTCGTAACCGTAGAAGCGCATGAGCCAGTCGGCTTGGTAGAGGCGATGCTCGCGGACGAGCGGCGGGGCTTGGAGGGGGAGACGGGCGGAGGAGTCGGGGATGGGGCTGAAGGCGGAGTAGTAAACGCGGCGGAGCTTGAAGTTTGAGTAGAGGTCGCCGGCGCGGCGGAGGAAGTGGGAGTCGTCTGAGAGGTCGACGCCGACGATCATTTGGGTGGATTGACTGTTGGCGAATTTTGGCTTTTTGCGGCTCTTCTCGGCTTTGGATTCGGCGATTTTGACGCCGATGTTCTGCATGGCTTCGCGGGTGCGAGTGACGTTTTTTTCGGGGGCAAGATGGTCGAGGGATTTTTGTTGGGGGAGCTCGATGTTGATGGAGATGCGGTCGGCGTATTTCCCGGCTTCCGCGATGAGGTCGTCGGATGCCTCGGGGATGGTTTTGAGATGGATGTAGCCGCGGAAGTGGTGGACTTCGCGAAGGGTTTTGGCGACTTGGATGACTTGCTCCATGGTGAAGTCGGCGCTGCGGACGATGCCTGAGCTGAGGAAGAGCCCTTCGATGTAGTTCCGTTTGTAGAAATCGAGGGTGAGGGTGATGACTTCTTCGGGGGTGAAGCGAGCACGGCGGACGTTGCTGGAGCGGCGGTTGATGCAGTAGTGGCAGTCGTAGAGGCAGACGTTGGTTAGGAGGATTTTCAGGAGAGAGACGCAGCGGCCATCGGGGGTGTAGGAATGGCAGATGCCGGCTCCGCCGGTGGAGCCGACGCCTTTTCCGGAGGAGGAGTCTTTTCGGGCAGCTCCTGAGCTGGCGCAAGAGGCGTCGTATTTAGCGGCGTCTGCGAGGATTTCGAGTTTCTTTAAAGTGTTTATGTGAACAGTGTGTTCTATTGAGTTGTTTTTTCAAGTGGATTTAAGAAATGTTAGAATAGAAGGTGGAGGAAGAGCCGGGAATGATGTGAATGGGGTTAATCTTAGTTGAGGGACCTAGACTAGAAGGATATCCGCTGAAAACCTGAAAGTTGAGGGGATTGGATGGGAATAGAGTTACCACGAAAATTACTAAATCGACGAAACTAGATTACTGGGTGGCCTAAGGAGAGGTAGCGGAAAAGGTGAGTTTGAATTACTTGCTTGGTGAGGGGAGAGATTTGTAGATTGGGGTGGACAGGTTGGGGAATGGGGTGACTTTCTGGCGATGGAAATTTCTTTGGTTTATCCTCATCAGTTGTTTGCCGAGCATCCGGCTTTGGAGGCGGGGAGGCGGGTTTTTGTTTTGGAAGATCCGCTTTTTTTTGGGACGGATTCGGAGCAGCCGCTACGGCTTCATGCGAAGAAGTTGATGCTGCATCGGGCGTCGATGCGGCGGTTTGCGGTGGGGTTGGAGGATCTTTATGAGGTGACTTATGTGGAGTTGCCGGAGGGAGCTTTTCGGTCGGATGAGTTGCTGGAACGGATTCTACCGAAGGAGGTGACTCGGGTTGTTTGTGTGGATCCTACGGATTATCTACTGGAGAGACGGCTGAGGCGGTTTTGTGAGAAGAGAGGGATTGATTTGGAGTTGGTGGAGTCGCCGATGTTTGTGACGCCGGATGAATGGATGGAGGAGACGATGGACGGAATGAAGAAGCCGTTTATGAAGACGTTTTATGAGGGGCAGCGTAAGCGGATGGATGTGCTGATGGACGACGGCAAACCGGAGGGAGGAAAATATTCCTTTGATGCGGATAACCGGAAGAAGTTGCCGAAGGGGGTGGCGGTACCGGAGGCTTATGGGCCGCCGGTGCACGAGGAGGTGAAGGAGGCTGAAGCTTGGGTATGGGATCGTTTCCCGAAGGCGCTGGGGCAGACTCATGGGTTCCAGTATGGGATTTGCCGAGAGGATGCTTTTGAGGCGCTGGAGCTATTCCTCAAGGAGCGCTTTGGCTTGTTTGGAGATTACGAGGATGCGATTTCGATGAGTCATCGGGTGGCATTTCACTCGGTGCTGACGCCGTATTTAAATATCGGGTTGATCACGCCGCAGGAGGTGGTTGATCGAGCGTTGGAGTTCGCGGGGGAGAGTGAGGCGATTCCGCTGAATTCGCTGGAGGGTTTTGTGCGCCAAATTATCGGGTGGCGGGAGTTCATGCGGATCATTTATCTCCGGCATGGAGTGATGGAGCGGAAGGAGAATTTTTGGGGCTTCACGCGGAAGATGCCGCAGTCATTTTATGATGGGACGACGGGGGTGGCACCGATCGATCATGTGATTCAGGTGCTGCATGAGGATGGGTATTGTCATCACATCGAGCGGCTGATGGTGTTGGGGAATTTTATGATGCTGTGTCGGATCGATCCGGATGAAGTTTACCGCTGGTTCATGGAGTTTTTTATCGATGCCTACGACTGGGTGATGGTGCCGAATGTTTATGGAATGAGCCAGTTTGCTGATGGGGGGATTTTTGCGACGAAGCCGTACCTCTCGGGGTCGAATTATATCCGTAAGATGTCGGACTTTAAGAAGGGGGAATGGTGCGAGGTTTGGGACGGGCTTTTTTGGATATTTGTGGAGGATCACAAGGAGTTCTTCCTGAAGAATTATCGAATGGCGCAGATGGCGCGGTTGCATGATCGGATGGATGAGGAGAAGAGGGCACTGCACCGGAGGAATGCGGAGGGGTTCTTGGCGCGGCTTTGAGGTGGGGATTTCGCTGCCTTAGGCACCGAGATCTGAATCGCCCATGTCATCGGCTAGGATGACGATGATGTTGGAGCGCTGCGCGACAATTCAGAAAAACAATGAGGAGAAAGACGATTGAAATTCCCAAATTGAATGAAGGCGATTACATCCAAGTCCGTGAACCTGAAGCTTGATTTCGAAAACGCCACTATCTCTGGTCTTGTCCTAGCAAAAGTTGGAAATCCCTCGCGGGACGAAGCCTTGCAGACGTCGAAGACGCTTTTTCATGTCGAGGAGGAAGATCAGCCGACCTTGACTTCGATTTTCCTGCGCCCCTTTAAGAGCTTCAGCCTCGTGGGGCAGAGGTTTCATCATCATAGCTCGCTCGCGAAGCATGAGCTGAATACTTTGGTGGAGGAGCTTTTCGATGATTCTTCCAAGTTGCTTGATAAGGGAAAAGAAATTGCCCAGCGGCTGCACTCGAAATCGACTCACCCGAACATCAAATCGGGAGATCTTTGCATTTCCCAGATTGATGGGATTCAGATGGACGAGGATCAAGTGCAGGGGCTTTGCATCCTGAAGTCCGAAAGTGTGACTCCTTTTCTCAGCATTTCGGCAAATGACGGCGACCTTCAACTCAACACGGAGCACGGGATTAATCCGGAGAAGATTGATAAGGGGTGTTTGATTGTGGACCACCATCAGAAGAAGGGCTTTTACGTCCTTACTTTCGATCGGGGGAGTTCCGAGTCACGTTTCTGGGTTCGTGATTTCTTGAGTGTCATTCCTATCGCCGACTCAGCGCTCCTTTCGAAAAAGATGGCTGAAATGGCGGTCACCGCGATTTCCGAAACTGCGCCTCCTCGTGCGGCGGATGATACCTCGCCACCTTGGGAGGTGAACAACGCGGCGCAAGAAGCGCTTTCGTACTTCGATGACAAGAAGCACTTCAGCATGCAGGAGTTTGAGGAAAAGGCGCTGCGGAGCGATGCTGCGCGGCAGAAATTTAAGGAAGAGCGCAAGCGGGTGGAGGAAGAAGATGGCGTGACCCTGGAAGAAGGATTTGAGCTTTCTCAGAAAGATATTTCCAAGGCGAAGAAGATGATGAAATCGATCATGAAGCTCGATACCGGAGTCGAACTTCGTCTCAAGCCATCGGTGGTGGCTTCTCCCGAGAAGGTCCTTGAAAAAGGCTACGACGAGGAGAAGAAGATGCAATTTATCAAGGTCTACTTTAACAAAGAGACGAGCTAAGATTTTATGCCCCTATAAGGCGGGCCTTCAGCTCACTACTTTTGAATGGCTGAGGACATGGGGCGGTGACCCATGCTGGTATGAGGTCGAGCCTTTGGCCCTGTTTATTAGGACAAGATGTTCCGTTGCACTCTCTAGAGAAGCGTGTCGCTCGCGGGTGCCTGGGAATCGAGGTATCCTTGGTCGGTGACGAGGTTACCCGCGTCGATGGCTTCGTGGACGAGTTCATCGCAGCGCTCGTTGAGTTCATTGCCGGCGTGGCCCTTGACCCATTTCCAAACCATCTTGTGCTTGGCTTGAGCGGCGTCGAGGCGTTGCCAGAGGTCTTTGTTGAGGACTGGCTTTTTGTCGGACTTTTTCCAGCCCTTTTTCTTCCAGTTGGTGAGCCAGTTTTTGTTCAGAGCATCGACGACGTATTTGGAATCAGAGTGAAGCATGGCTTCGCAAGGTTCGCTCAGGAGTTCCAATGCGCTGATGGCCGCCATCAGCTCCATGCGATTGTTCGTGGTGTGCCTAAAGGCTCCGTTGAGCTCCTTTTGAAACTGTCCAAAGACGAGGATAGCTCCGAATCCTCCGGGTCCGGGGTTTCCCCGAGCTCCTCCATCGGTGTAAATTACGACAGATTTCATCGAGAGAAAATGAACGCAGGAAACGGCCTTTACTGACCGACCTTCCGAGCTTGCATGAGCTTTTGCATGGTTCCCTGGAGCTTGGTCCTGAGCTTGGGGTCGGCCATGAAGACGGGAGCGGCTTGCATCATGGCAGCTTGAAGGCGGGCTTGAGGGGCCGCCGCGATTTTTTGAAGGTCGGCGGTCAGCTCCGGGTCGAGGTCTTTGTTGGCGGAGGCCATCGCTTCCCCAAGAACTTTCATGTCGTCGAAGATGGGGTCGAGCTCGAATAGCGCGAGTTCGGCGGTTTCGGTATCAACGACGCTTTCCATCAGTCCAGCAATTGCGCCCTGAAGATCGGCCACTTTTTTAGCGACCGCTTTGGGGTCTTTAGCGATATTCGCGGCAAGCTCTTCAATCGTCATTTTCTTAGGTGTGATGACTGGAGCTGGCTTGGGTGCAGGAGCGGGTTCGGCGGGTTTCACCACGGGAGCCGAGACGACAGGAACTGGTGCGACAGGAACTGGTGCGACAGGTTTTGGCTCAACGGGTGCATCTTCTTTCGTTGCGGTCTGGGTCTCAGTCTTGTTTGAAGGCTCATCGGGCGTTGCGGGGGTTTCTTCCGACTTACAAGAAGTGAAAATGAGGAGAGCGGAGGAAAGAAGGAGCAGGGTTTTTAATTTCATAATGATGCGGGTTTGACAGAGTGGCATAAAAGGGCAAGCGAGAAGAGTAAATTCATTCTAGGCGATCTCTCATTTCCATCCTCCTCCCAGGGCTTGGATCAGTTGGACGGTGGCTTGCTGGCGAGCGGCGCGGGTCTGGCTCAGGGCCCGCTTTTCTTGAAGACCTTCACGCTGCGCGTCGATGATTTCAAAGAAAGAGACGAGACCGGCGTCATATCGGAGTTTGGTAAGGCGGGATGCTTCGTCAGCGGCGTCGGATGATTTCCGCTGGGCCATGAGGACTTGGTCGAGATTACTGATTCCAGAGAGGGCATTTTCGACATCGCGGAAGGCGTTGAGGACGGAGTCGCGATGCAGGGCGAGTGCTTCGCGGTAGCGTGCTTGCGCGATTTCGATGTCGCGGTCTTTTCGGCCAAAGGTGACGATGGGGCCAGTGATGGTGGGTCCGATCGACCAAAGTCGACTACTTTGATTAAAAAGGTCCGAGGATTGGAGGGCGGCATAACCTCCTGCGCCCGTGAGGGTGACTTTGGGGAGGTAGCTGGCGATGGTGATACCAATTTGCTCGGCGGCCGCGGCAAGGCGTCGTTCGGTGGCCGCGACATCGGGCCGACGTCGTAGCAGATCGGCGGGAACTCCACTGGGGATGTTTGGGGTTCGGGGTGGTGAACCCAGGGGGAGTTTGAAACTAGAAGGATTTTGGCCGATGAGCACGGCGATTGCATTTTCGAGCTCGCGGCGGCGCTGAATAAGGCGGAAGAGTTCGGCGCGGGTTGTTTCGGTTTGGCTTTGAGCGCGGGCTGAGTCGATGGAGGTAGTGGCACCGGCGTCGACCCGAGCTTTGACGAGAGATTCGTTATCTTGGCGGAGTTTGATCGTTCCGGAGAGGAGAGAGATTTCGTCATCGAGATGCCGAAGGGCCAGATAATCGCGGGTGACTTCCGCTTTGGTCGAGAGCATTGCGGTGACGTAGTCGGCTCCTGCTGCTTGGGTGAGCGCTTCTTGCTGGTTGATGGATCTGCGGACGCGGCCCCAGAAATCGATTTCGTAGCTCAGGTTTAACGCGGAGCGGTAGCGTGAGTAGGAATCGGAGGGGACCGGGAATACGTCGCGGGTGGAGTCTTGCTGGCGGGTGACAAGGGCCTCCGCAGTGAGGCGTGGAATGCGCTCAGAGCGGGTGATTCCTAAAATGGCATGGGCTTGATCCAGCCGGGCGAGAGCGGTTAAGGATTGAGGGTTCGCTTTTTCGGCCTTGATGAGGAGTAAGGAGAGAGTGGGGTCGGAAAAGGTGGACCACCATTTTCCGGTCATGGGAGAAGTTGAAAGTCCGACGGCCTTGTAGGAGGGGGGGAGCGGGGTGTCAGTTTTTTGATAGTCAGGCCCAACGGAGGTGCAGGAAGCGATGATCGCGCAGGAGAGGGCGAGGAGGCTTTTTGAAAAAGGAAGGCGCATGGCGGTGGCGAAGTGAGAGTTAGGCAGTTTTCACTTTTGGTTTGCTGAAGGCGAAGACGAGGGAGAGGACGGTGGGAACGAGGAACATGGTGAAGACCGTGGAGACTGCCAGTCCGCCGACGACGACGGCTCCGAGGCCCCGATAAAGTTCCGATCCTGATCCCGGGAGGAGAACGAGGGGGAGCATTCCTCCTACTGAGGTGAGGGTGGACATTAGAATGGGGCGGACGCGGGAAGTGACGGATTCCCGGATGGCTTCGTTGGTATCGCGGGAGGGGTTCCCTTTCATTAAGTTGATTGTTTGGTGGACGATGAGGATAGCGTTGTTCACGACGACTCCGGCGAGGATGACGAATCCTAAAATGGTGAGAACGTCCATGTTTTGAACCGGCATGTAAGGGTTTGCGAGAGAGGCGTGGTGGACGAGGAAAAGACCGAGCAGTCCGCCGACAGTGGCGAGGGGGACGGAGAGGATGATGACCAAGGGGTAGGACCAACTTTGGAAGAGGACGACCATAAGGAGATATACGACGAAGAGGGCGAGGAAGAGAGAGGAGGTGAAAAGGCCGAAGAAAGAACCATCGCCGAGGAGGGCTTCTTTGATTTCGCCGAGGGCGTCTGAGGAGCCGGCGATCTGGACCTGGACGCCGGGGGCGATGGCGCCGGAGGCTTGTTGGGCGGTAATGATTCCTTCGACTTTGTCGATTGCTTGCTCGAGGGCCATGCCGGTGGGAGGGGTGACCTCGATGGTGACGGCGCGGAGTCGGTCGACGTGGCGGATCTGCTCGGGGCCGAGAGTTTTTTGGAGAGTGGCGAGGGAGCTGAGATCGATGATGCTGCCGCCGGGAGTGGCGATGGGAGTTGAGAGGAGGGCTTCGAAGGGGCGCTTCTCAAGCGCTCCCTGCGTGATAATTTTCATGTCCTTGAGCTCGCCGTTTTTCTCGAAGTCGCGGAAGAGGAGGATGCCTTCGCCCGCAGCTTGAACCGCGAGTCCGAGGTCGGTGCGGGTCATGCCGAGTTCACGGAGGCGCTCGTCATTGGGAACGATGCGGAGCTCTTCGAGAGGTTGGTTAAAGTTGGGCGGCGAGGTGTTGACTTTTCCGGGGCCAAATTTCTGTAAGAAGGTCATGAAGAGGCCGGTGGCGGTCTTGGCGACGGAGTCGAGGTCGTTGCCTTTGATGTCAATTTTGATGGCGGAGCCAGTCGTTCCGGCGACGCGGAAGAGGGGGACTTGGAAGGCGAAGGCAATGGTGTCCGGGGCAGCTCCTCCAGCGGTTGCCTGATTTAAAAGGGGAATGGTATCGATTACGCGCGTCTTGTCAGCGGAGATCGCGACTTGGAGCATGCGGCCCTCGAAAGAGACGAGAAAGTAGTGATCAAGAGGCGGAGGCATCACGGTGCCGGGCTGGCCATAGGGCCGGGGAACCTCGACACGGGAGTCTTGATCGGGATCACGCTCGCTGCCGCGCATAATCCTTTCGACTTGGAATTTATCTTCGGTGGCTTCCCAGGCGGGGGCGATCGTGGACTCCATACGCTTTCCTGTTTCCTTAAGGGCTTCGAGGTTGTAGCTGGGTGCCGGGAAGAGGAGGCCGATGACGAGGTTCCGATTTCCTGAAGGGAGATAATCGAGCGGGGGAAGGAGGATCTTGACGCCGAAGAAAGTGATGAGGAGGAAAACGATGACGACGGTGAGGCGGCGGAGAGTTCCCGCAATGAGCCATCCGACGGTGCCCCCGATGATCCGGGGAAGGCTGTTGAAGAGCATCGCGATCGGACGGAAGGGAGCGCCGATGATGCGGAAGAACTTGCCGCTGAAGAGTCGATCGAAGGAGCTATCGCCTTCTTTTTTAGGAGGACTGAGGAAGCGGGCGGCAGCGGCGGGGATGAGAGTGAGCGAGACGATCATGGAGAGCCCGACTGAGACCATGATGGCAAGGGCGATGTCGCGGAAGAGCTGCCCGGCGATCTCCTGAATGAGGAGGATGGGGGCGAAGACGATGAGGGTAGTCATGGTGGAAGCGACGACCGCGCCGGCGACTTCCTTTGATCCGTCGAGCGCGGCTTGTCGGGGCTTTTTACCGAATTCAAGATGGCGGTAGATGTTCTCGATGACGACGATGGCATTGTCCACGACCATGCCGACGGCGAAGGCGAGACCGGCGAGGGAGATAATATTGATCGAGCGGCCCAGTGCGACGAGGACGACGAGCGAAGCGATGACCGAGACGGGAATGGCGAGTGCAATGATGCCGACAGTGCGGAGTGAGCGGAGGAAGAAAAGGAGGGTAAGAGTAGCGAGGACTGCTCCGACGAGGATGTTACTGCGGACGAGATCGATGGCGTCCTCGACATAAGTGGTGGAGTCGTAGGTTTGGACAAGCTCAAGGGTGCCGCTCATCCCGAGATCACGCGCTTCCTGAGCGAGAAGGCCGCCGGGTGCGTTGAGTTTTTTGACCTCGTTGCGGAGGGTCTCCATGGACTCGAGGAGGTTGGCGCCGCGCTCAAGCTGGAAGTTAAAAAAGGGCATTTGGATGCCGCGGGCACGGACCCAAGAGGTGCGTTCTTTAAAGGCGGTTTCGACGGTGGCGATATCGCGGAGGTAGATCGTGCCGGAGTCGTTACGACGCACGACCATATTCTCGACGCTCTCGGGGTCTTGGAATCTACCGGTGGCGCGGACGCGGATGTCGCGCTTTCCGTCGGCGAGTTTTCCTCCTGAGAAGTTGGCGTTGGCCGAGGTGATCGCCTGGCGAAGAGCTGCGTAAGTGATGCCACGTTGGGCCATCGCGACAGGATCGACAATGATGTGAAGTTCGGACTGGACCGAGCCCCGGACGCCGACTTGCGATATCCCATCGATCCGCTCAAAGCGGGGGCGGATACGGCGCTCCATGAGGTCGTTGAGAGTCTCGGCGGGGAAGTCAGGGTCGGTGGAGGCGAGGCCGATCCAGGCGATGTAATCAACCGAGTCGATATCGACCGGTTCGACGGTGGGCTGGAGGACGCCGTCGGGATAGCCGGGGACTTCATCGAGTTTTTGAAGGGCGTCGGAGGTGGCTTTTTCGATATCGGTTCCGGTTTCAAACTCCATGCGGATGGAGCCCTGGCCGTTGGCGGAGGTGGAGGTGAGTGAAATAAGTCCGGTGACCTCCCCGAGAACTTTTTCCTGCTCCTCGATGATGTCTGATTCGACTTCATCGGCAGAGGCTGATTCCCAGTTTGTCGTGACTGAGACGACGACCGAGGAGACCTCGGGAGTCATACGGATGGGGACGACAGTGACGGCGAGGATGCCAGCAAAGACTGCAAGAAGAGTGGCGACGGCGACCGTGATAGGTTGCGAGATCGCGCTGGCGATGATTCCGCCTTGAGATGACTTTTGAATGCTCATCGGTTGAGAGTTTTACGGGGTGCCTTTTTCGCGTTCCGCGATAATGAGAGGCTGGAAGGGGAAGAGGCGCTCGTTGCCCTCGACGACAATTGGGTCACCCGCTTTGAGGCCATCAGCTTCGATATAAATGAGAGCGTTATCTTGAAAGAGGATGGTGACGGGGATGCGTTTGGCAATGGGCAGGCCTTCGCCTTGCCGGGTGGGAATGAAGACGCTGGGACCGGCATAGCCTTGGACTACGGCATTGACCGGGACGGCGAGGCGTTCGGCTTTTTCGGTAACGGGAAGCTCGGCGGTGACCGAGAGTCCGGGGACGAGTGTGTTGTCTGGATTAGGCAGCGTGGCGACGATCTGGAGGGTGCGGGTGTTCGTCTCGGCTTCCGGGATAATGGTGAGGGCAGTGGATGTGACGGTCTGGCCGGTGGCGGTTAGGGTGACGGGGATTTCTTTCCCACGGGCGACGGTGGCAAAGCGCTCGGGGACGTTGAGCCAGGCCTCGATGGGACCGGTGGAAACGAGGGTGACGATGGGAGTTCCGGGCTCGACCCACTCACCGAGCTCGCTGTGGCGTGCGACGACAGTTCCGGCGAAGGGAGCTTTGATGGTGAGGTCCTCGAGGCGTATGGTGAGAAGTTCGAGGCGTGATTCAGCGGCCTTGAGGGAATCGAGGGTGGCGGCGGAGACTGATTTATCGACGTTACTTGCGCTTCGTGCATCGAGGACTTCGGACTGAGAGATGGCTGCGTCGCGGTAGAGCTTCTCTTTCATTTCGAGATCGATGGAGGAGCGCTTTACGCGGGATTTCTTTTGGTGGACGGTGGCCTTTGCGACGGTGATCTGGGCACGGGCTTCGCCGATCTGGGCGGTGAGGCGGCGGGGGTCGAGGAGGGCGATGACGGTGCCCTTTGCGACGGAGTCTCCTTCATCAGCCTTGATTTCGAGAACGGCTCCGGATTCGCGGGCGGCGATTTCTGAGCGGGACTTGGCACGGAGAGTGCCGACGACGCGCTGGGTCTGGGTGGAGGAAATGCTTTGGACCGGGGCCATGATGACGGTGGCGGGCGGAGGTCCGGAGGGGGCTTGGGCGGCGGGGCCTCCTGCAGGCTTGGCATTGGAGAGTGCGTTGATACCCCACCAAGCGGCGCCGAGGACGATGATCGCGAGGACGATGAAGACGAGAGGAGAGATACGGGAATTCGATAGAGATGACATTTTACTAAACAGTCAAGGAATGTGCGGAGGGTAGGGTGGTGCCGAGGAGACGTGCGACGCTGATGGGGAGGCGCTCGATCGGTGCAAGTTTGTTGGTGATGCGGCCTTGGGTGATTGCGCCCTGGACGAGCGTGAAGACATCGCGGGAGATTTCTTCAGGGTCGTCAAGGTCGAGATTATTTTCGGCGATGGCATCGCGAAGAGTGGAAGTAAGGAAGGAGCGGGAGCGCCGTAAGATTTCGGTAACTTTTTCGGCAACTGCGGGTTCCAAGGTGGAGATTTCAGAGCCGATGTTAAAGAGAGGGCAGCCGTGAAGTTCGCCGTGAATGGATTGGCATTCCTTAGATTTATGGATTCCGGTGGCGAGCCAAGTGGCGATGCGGACGAGGGGCGGCTCGGTGGGCGAGAAGGCGGCGGCGAGCCAGGGGCGGGAGTGGGTTTCCCAGAAGTATTCAAAGGCGTCGAGGGAAAGGGCGGCCTTATCGGGGTAGGCGTGGTAGAAGGAGCCCTTTTTTACACAGGCGCGCTCGCAGATCGCGTCGATTGTGACGCTTCCGTAGCTCTGCTGCCACATCAGGTCGCAGAGAGCGGCCTGGAGTTTTTCAGGAGTATTTGAGGTTCTGCCCACGAGGGACAGATACTTGACTAATCGGTCAAGTAAAGTGGTTTCGTGGAAAATTTTAGTCCCACTGGCAAAGTGACTCGATGTGTTCGGCGGAGCCGTCGCGCAGCCAGGAGTCAAGTTGGGCAGGGTCCTTGAGCTGTTGTCCACGAAGGCGGGGGACGACGAGGAACTTGCTTTGGGTTTCGGGCATGGCCGTAAGATCTCCCCAGAGTTTCTCGAATTGAGTGACGGGGAAGATGTCTTCTTGTCCGTGGCCCCAACGTTTTTTGACATCTTTGAGAGTGATGTAGGTGGGGAGGCGAGAGGCGATTTTTCGGATACCGGAGGTGATTTTTTTCTGATCGTCCGCAAGGATATCTGAGCGCTTCAGTTCGAAGAGAGCGAGGAGTTGATCGAGGTCGATCCACGTTGTCATCGAGTTGTAATAGGAGAGGTCGAATTCCGCTTCCTCGTGGGGAAGGGCGAGGCCCTCGAGGAGCTGGAGGTTCTTGTTCACGCGAGCGAGACCACCACCCCGGTCTTCGAGTCGGCGAGTGATGACCTCGAAGCTGAGTCCTGCTTTGCTTTGCAAATGATGCCCTAGAATTCCGGGGTCGAGATCGGCACCCAGGGTGTCGATGTTGTGAAGCATGAGCGTCTTCAGTTGAGGACGTTCTTCGAGAAGAGATTTCAGAGTGCCATTGAGAAGAAGGTTGGGCACTTCGAAGAAATGACCAACGGGATGGAGGCACTGAAGGGGGAGGTTGTCGGTGTAGTCGGACGCTTCACCGGAGGATCTGGCCCATCCGATGAGTGCAGCACGGCTCGATTGACGCATCTTTTGCTGCTGTTTGTCGAGTGTTTGCTGGGGCATTTCCTCCCAGGCAAAACGGAGATCTCGCTCGGTGGGGATCATGCGTTGGCCGACGGAGCGTCCGGGCGAGAGATACAGAGGGCCTGGATACTGGTAGTTTTCCTGGAGGTTGAGAAACTCCTGGGTGGGTGGATTGGTCAGGTATGACGTGGTGAAGATGTGAGGAACTGAAGTGCCGCACTCGTTGCCTCGTTTGCGGGATTTGGCGAGGTGGGTTTCGATGAAGGTCCGGTGCCGTCCCGAGAATTTTGAAAAGGGATGGAGGGCCTTGCAGACACCGGCGCCTTGGGTCCAACGGGAACCGACACCGGCGGCGAGGGTGATGACGGCGACTTCGCCATTTTCGAGAGCACTTTGACCGAGCTGTTGAAGGTCCTGAGAAGGAGAGGTCTGAGAAAAATCGGTAATTTCCTCGGGAAGAACGTCTTCGATGTGGGTGTTGGCAGGGAGGCGATTTTGCGAAAGTCCGATCCGTCCTTCGCGGAGGTCGCGGCGGATCGCTTCATGCTGCTTGGAGTCGAATCCGTGAATCTTGAGAAGTTCTTTGAGTGAGCCTTGCTCGCTTTGATCTTCCTCGATACGGGGAATCAGGGTGTCGAAAAGTGACTGAACGGAGTTGGTGAAGCGCGGGTCTTGACGGCAAGCGTTTGCGAATTGATCGAGTTCGGCTCGTTCGCAGGCAGAGAGAGTTTCTGGTTTGGCACGCAGGAGTTCCGCGACGCTCAGTTGATAGTAGCCCGGTGGAAGAATGGAATTTTCTCCTTTTAGTAGATCGCCAAAAGTTCCGTGCTGGTTGATTTGAAAATCGTAGACGACGGGGTCCATGGCGAAAGGGAGGGCATTCTCCAATTCGCGTTTGGTCTCGAGCATGATTTCCTGGAGGCGACCGAGGGCTCCGGCCTTTCGAGTCGGGTTGACGATGAAGCCCATCCCGCCGCCGGACATGCCCCCGAGCATCCAGAAGCCCCAAAAATCATCGCCGAACTCCGCTTCGGCTCTTTCGATGAGGGTTTCGGTGAAGTGATTGGTGGCCCAAGGGATGATCGTCTGGAGAGGGCCGCGAAAGTTCTCGGTGGTGAGTGCGCCGAGACGCTTGATGTCGCCTTGTTTGAGGGCATCGAGGACCTTATCTAAAAGGGAAAGCGCGGTACTGCGGCCGGCCCATTCTTCCGAGGATCGCAGGAGGTATTTTTCGGTCACCATTTCCAAAATGGGGCCGACATTGGAAGCCATGCCGCCATGGACAAGGATGAGTGAGTTTTGGAGAGCTTCGCGTGAGGAAGTTGGGATTTCGTCTTGATCAAAGACGCGGTGCTTTGGCATGAGGCGACCGCGTGAGACACCGTGCTCGGAGTCGGTCTCGCCAGCGATTTCGCCTTCGATGATTTTGATGCCAGGCCAGACGCCACCGGAGTCCTGCCATCCTCCTCCGGAGCCACCGATCCATTCGCCTAGAATGGCGCGAGCGAGGACGAGTCGTCGCTCGTTCTCAGCGAGGGGGCCTGTGAGGGATTTGGTTTGTCCGGTTGCCCGCATGCAGGCCGAGATGAGAGCGGCGAGAAGATTGGTGGAGACGGCGAGACGGGATCCTTTCGGGATGTTGTTTACCGAGGAGATGATTTCGATTCCATGACCGGGGCCGACGATCTGTTCGAGTAAGTCGGCGAGCGATTCCCCGGATCCTTCGATGCCTGGAGGGACGATGCCAGAGGCAATGACGGCTGCTTTGAGGAGGCCAAGGTAGTCTTTGGCGAAGTCGAAAACCTCAGCGAGAGATTCGATTTCAGCGGTCGCTTTGAGATCGATCGAAGTGAGCTTGAGGACGGGCTTATCGATGACGCGGAAATAGGCTTCGACAGGTGGGGTGGGGGTATCGTCGCGTCCATGAACAGCGAGGTCAATCGAGACATTAATGACGCGGGCACCCTCGGGGTAGTCCATGCCGAGGAAAAAAATATCGGACCAAGCCGAGTGAGTGAGGTCCATGCGGACCGGAGTCAGTTCGCGGAGAACGGGGAAGAGATGGGATTCTTCTTCTAATAATTCCGGGCGAATGCGAAGGGGCTGGTTGGCGGGATGACCCATACGAAACATCCATTGGTTGCCTCGGACGGTGCGGACCGATTTACGAACTTGGTCGGCGAGAGTTTGGAAAGCTAGTTGGTGGTAGGCGGATGCGAGAGAAGAAGAGATGGCGTCACTGGCACCTTGTGAGTCCTGCCCGGCGAGAAAGGTATCGATAGCTTTTTCAAAACGACGCTCCAACAAATCTTCGTATCCCGAAAAGGGGATCGAGCCCGTGGCCTCTCCGGAGAGCTTTTTGGGAAGGTGGTAGCGATGAATGGCTGCTAGAAAAAAGAGGGCGCGGACCCGATCATAAAGGTTCTCAGATTTACGACGAAACTGATCAAGCTGAGAGCACTCCTGAAGAAGTGATTTTTTATCGAGAGATGCGCAGGCGGATTCCAGGGGTTGATCGCGGACCAAGGCGTCTTCCGATGTGATGAGGTCGAGAAGCATGATGGTATTCGGTTAGCGAGTCGCAGCGATGAGTTCGATGATGGAAGCCATGATTTTGTCGCGTTTAGGACCGGCCAGCGCCATTCCTAAATTTGCACGCAGCAGACCATAGGGCTCACCGATGTTGAAACGGCGCCCTTCGAGTTCGAGTGCGAGGTAGCGTTCGTTTTGAGCGTTGGCATCGAGGCTGGGCGTCAAGGGGAGTCGGCCGGATGAGTCGACAGAAGATCTGGCGAGCTCCTCCATAAAGGAAGGAGTGAGAACGTGCATGCCGAAGAAGCAGAGATAGTTTCCGGCGCGCAGCCCGGGGACGATGAGGCTTTGCTCGGCTTCGGTGGGCGAGGGCTTTTCGAGGATCGTTTCGACCTCGTAGAGGCGGGGGTTCCCCGAAACTCGTTTTCCTCCGACCACGCCATAGTAGGGAAGGAGGCTTTCATGAGTTGCTTGTACTGCGGAGACCGGACAATTTTCTTGCGATGCCACTTCAATGAGTTGCCGCATGCAACTGCTCTCCTGGCTGCTGAGGTAAAGGTGGTCGCCTACGAGTAAGAGGAAGCTGTCTGAGCCGACGAAGTCGCTTGCGATGAGAACGGCGTGTCCGAATCCAAGAGACTCGGTTTGCTCGATGAACGTGACTTTTTCAAGATGGCCATTCACAGCGCTCTTGAAATCGTGCTGGGTTCCGGGAGCAATGACGATGCCGATGGATTCGATCCCCGCATTGAAGGCTTCGTCGAGAAGAAGGGAGAGAACGGTTTTTGTGTCGCCAGAGCTACTGACGAGGGTTTGAAGAGGGAGATGTTGGTGGTCGGGGCCGGCGGCCGTGATCACGGCTTTGGAGATCTTCATAAGGTGCTACCAATTTGCCCGATAAAGCTTTGCTAGACAAGCTCAAGACGGAATCTGGGGAGATTTCCCGAGAGCTAGCCGCACTCCGGCGGCCTTTTGTTCGGTCTCTTCGAACTCTGCCTCGGGCTCCGAGTCGGCGACAATTCCGGCACCCACGTGATAAGCGAGTGTTCCTTTTTCATGGATTAAGGTTCGGATGGCAATATTAAACTGGGACTCACCATTGAAGCCAAAGTAACCTAATGTTCCGGTGTAAAGTCCGCGAGAGCAGGGCTCGAGCTCGGAAATAATCTCGCGAGCTCGCTTTTTTGGCGCTCCGGTGATCGAGCCACCGGGGAAGCAAGAGGCGAGGGCGTCGAGATGAGAAACGTCCTTTCGCAAGGTTCCCTTGATGGTGGATACCAGATGGTGAACGTGCTGGAGCTTTTCGAGCTGGAGCATGTCGGTTACTTGAACCGATCCGAACTCGGAGACTTGCCCGAGATCGTTTCTGAGGAGATCGGTGATCATAACCAACTCGGCAGTCTCTTTTTCAGACTGGCGGAGGTCGAAGGCGGAGCGGGAATCAAGTTCGGGATCAGCGAAGCGAGGTCGGGTGCCCTTGATGGGTCTCGATTCGATCTCGGATCCTGAAAGACGTAAGAAAGTTTCGGGAGAAGATGAGAGAACTTCCCGGCCCTCCAGGTTGAAGTAGGAGGCGAGGGGAGCGGGTGAGGAGCTCCGGAGTCGGTCGTAGAGGTCGAGAAGCCCTGAGGGAGCGTGGCATTTCGCGGCTATCTTCCGTGAAAGATTCACCTGATAAATGTCTCCTGTGACGATGTATTCTTTGGCGGCTGCTACGGTTTCGATGAAGGCTTTGCGGTCGAGCGATTCACGCCATTTTCCGAGAGAAAAGGCTTCGCTCGTTTTAGGCTCACGCAGCTCCTCGCTGAGTGAGCCGCATTCCCACCATTCTCCGGTGTGGTGGTGGTAGATGAGAAGTTCGGGATAGATTCCAAAACAGTAGCGTCCATCGTAGTCCACCCATCCGCACGCGGCTCCGGTAGGGAAACCGTAGTCTCGTCCGGTCGATTTTCTGGCTTCCAGTGCCGCTTCCAGATTTTTTGGGTTCGAAATGTCGCCTTTGAGAACCTTGATCGGACGCGCTCCGATGATTGAAAGTGGAGGGGCGTGATTCGAGGGAAAGTTGCCAACGCTGTCGAAGAACACGAGTCCCGGCAGATGGGCGAGCCCGCGCGCCACCGCATCAGGCCCCGCATTGAGTGGAGAGAGCTTGGGGAGAGAATCGGCGGTAATAGCCATTGCTTTAGAAATAGGGGACATTTTGAGAAGTGCAAGGCCCCGTTGACAGTCGATGACCCAGCCTTTAGAATCGCTATCCCCATGAAAAGTTCAACTTTGCAAGCTCAGCCCAATCTTGTGGTGTTCCATGTTTCGTGTTGGATCATGGGGCTCATCGCCTTTGTTCAGCTGATGACTGTGGGCGCGGCGATGGCCTTTCGTACTAGTTCTTCGGCCACGCCCGAGGCCGTCACGCGTGTTGTGAAGGAGTATGTTACGGTGGAGTTGAAGGCTCCGATCGTCGCCCAAGCTCTCGAGCTGAAAGGACTCACCCAAGCGGAAATGAGAGCCCTACTTTCTTCCGTAGATGAAGCGTCTCTTGGCGAATCCGAAACACTTTCGACCTCGCCCATGATTGCCGACCCGGTAATTGAGCGTCTCGTGAATGATGCACGTAGCGCCCGAATCGCGAGTGACAATGTCGCAGCGATGACAAAACTTGAGGAGGCGTATTTGAAAGAGCCAAAGAACTCTCATGTCCTTTACGAGATGGCCGTCACTTTTGAAACAATGGGAATCAATGATACCGCAGCGGACTACTATGTGAAAGTGTTTCAACTGGGGCCAAAGGCGGGATCACTCTTTAAGAAAGCGGCCAGCAAAATTGCGAAAGGTCTTGAAACAAACGTTACTGGTCTCGCATCCCTTGGAGCGGTGCGCAAGATGCTCCCGCAAAAGATGCCTGAAGGAGAACGTCGTGGAATCACCCTTTCGATTGCGGTGGCGCCTGGAAGGGAATTTGATCCGATGCTTCTCCAGCCGACGGTCCACTTTTTTGAGAAAGTTGATGGAAAAGTGGTGGGGGCAAACGTGGAAGAATCTGAGTTGGGGCGGGGCAATTACTGGATGGATCAGCCGGTGAATTACCAAGATGGGGAGGAAATGGTGGAGGTTTGGTATCTCGTTAGGAATCAGGATGCGCGTGGGCAATTTATCCTCGGGGAGCGGAAATTTTACGGCTTCATTGCAGAGCTCTACTACGATGGTAAACTCGTCGATATTGTCCCCCAACCGCGGACCTTGTCTGTCGAAATGCTCGCGCAAAAGGTCTCCGGTGACCCCTCGTGGGACCCTGAACTTGACCGCCTCCTTAAAGAGCTAGAAGATCGTGGAGCAGGAGATTCTATCCTTCCGCAGATGCCTTCGGATAATGGTTCACAAGGCAGGTAGATAATAAGATGGGTCAGACGCGCCAGTCAGGAGATATTGTGGGGGATTATCGGCTCTTAGAGCCCGTATCCGGAGGGGTTTATACGCGCACTTGGAAAGCGGAACAGATCTCGGTGCAGCGGGATGTGATGCTGGAAATGCTCAAACGAGAATCTGCAGCTGATATCGTTTTAAAAACTAACTTTCTTTCAGATGTCAGGGCAAAGGCAGCTGTTTCTCATGCAGTGATTGGAGCCGTTTATGAGGCTCACGGAGATGAGGATGCCACCTATTATGCCCGGGAACGTCTCCTAGGGAAAAGTTTGGACCAGTTGATCGAGGAGGGTAATGAGTTTGCGCCACTTGAAGTGGTCTTTCTGCTGGAGCAACTTGCCGATGCCCAGCTTCATCTTGAGAGCCAAGACCTTGCGGCCGTCTCGATCGCGGCGCACCATGTGATTGTGGATGGTCCAGCTCTTCGCATGATGAACTTGGTCTCGGACGGTCCGCGCTCTGAGGCGCAGTCCACCGCTGGCAAGCAGCTGTTGGGTGCTCTTTTTGATGAAATGCTTCTTCCTGCTCAGCCTGGGTCTACCCGGGTTGGGTCACTGCTTGCCTATATGATCGATCTTGATCGGCCCGTTCCTTTGACCTGGAAGCAAATCAAGAAACTTTCACGGCAGGTGATCGATCAGCTAGAGGGAAATGATCAGCCTAGCGCCTCCAAATCGGTGGGCGAGGATACGGTGCCAGTCAACGGCTCTCCAGCTTGGGGATGGGCTTTGGTTTCTGCTTTGATCTTCGGCGCGGGGCTCATTTTCTACTTTGTGGTAGTTCAGCCTGGAAATGATTCTTCTGTCGAGGAAGTTGAGGCTCAACTTCCGCCCGTAAAAATCGGCCCGAGTTTGTCTTTATCCGCTCATGAGGTGACGATTGGTCAGTATCGCGCCTTTCTTGAAAGTATTTCGAAGCGAGATGCGGCTGACCGCGCTGCCTTTGATCATCCTGATCAACCCAAGGACAAGGAGAGTCATCATCCAGATGATTGGTTCTCTCTCTCCGGTGCCGCCAAGCAGGGTAATGCTTGGAGTGATCGATTGGTCAGTGACGGCTGCCCAATTGTCGGGGTTGATTGGTGGGACGCTTATGCTTTTAGCCGTTGGCAGGGGGGGCGCTTGCCGACTCTTTCCGAGTGGAAATCTGCTTCGGAGCCCACGGAGGCGATCTCCGGATGGGGAAATGCTTCGGCTCCCGAGATGGATCGCACGGAGTCCGGCCTGATCGGGATGGCTGGAAATGTCAGGGAGTGGACGCGAGATGACGAAGTGAATCCTGCTTTTCAGCTTCGCTCGAAAAAGCCCGTTGCTTGCGGAGGATCATTCTTGACTCCAGGAACCGGAGTTGCTTCCCGTGTGTGGCTGGATAGCCGGTCACATCGGGCGGATGATCTTGGATTTCGAATAATTTTCGAAAAATAGGGTGCCTATAGGGGATGTTTTAATCTGATTCTTCTGATTATTGGCATAAAAAAGCCGCTTCGTGTGAAGCGGCTCTTTGAAATTGTGTGTCTCAACAAGTAACTACCACTTCTGAGTGCGGGAATGCTTGAAGTAGGACTCCGCACCAAGCTCGGGTGGGAATTCGCTAAGGCCATCGGCTGGATTCATTTCAATCCGGTCATCGTTGCCACACTTGGTGTAAGGTGGCTTGAAGGTGCCGTGGTGACTTGGGCAATAAAAGGTGACGAGTTCGTAGAAGCCATAACCAAGACGGCGGAAGGTGCGGCGAGTGCCATCGACAACTCCAAAGGAGTAGCCCGCTTTGCGGCCGTTGACTTCGGTTTTACGAACCATTTGCTCGGGGATTTCAACGATTCCGTAAAGGATGTTGCTGACTGCACGGCCAAGTTTACGAGTAGAATCGTAGCGTGATCCTGGAGGCGCTTGGATGTCTCCAAACAATGGAGCAGCTAATCCGATGGCAATTGTGGCGAAAAGGAATTTTCTCATTACAGAGATTATTTCAACGGAATTCGGGAGGCTTGGCAATGGAAAATTGTCGATAAGCTACGAAATTATTCCTGTGGAGGGGTTGAAACCCACTGGGATTGGGGATTGTCATTGGCGATCTTAACATTAGAGTCCCGCGACTCCCATGAATCTGAAGCAATTTTCTCTGCTGAACTTTCTCTGCCGACTTCTCGCAGTGACTGTACTCATAAGTACATCGGTGGCCGCGCAAGAGAGCTACATCGCGGTAGAGGCGCATAGCGGGAAGGTGATTCTGGAGTTGAGTGCAGATACGAAGCGCCCGGTTGCCAGTTTGACCAAGATTGCTACCGCTATGGTTGTTCTCGACTGGTCGGATTTAAGTGATTCCAGCATGGCTGAATTGGCATTTGTTCCTCTTGAAGCTTCTTACCTTGGTGGTTCGAATCCCATGGGGATGGTTCCGGGAGATCGTATTTCTCTGCGCGATGCCATGTATTCCATGCTTTTGGGCTCTGACAATATCGCGGCGTACACCCTTGCTAATCACGTGGGGCGATCGATTTGTGTTCGAAACGGCCTTTCCCGCAATCCCGTGGACGCCTTTGTTGGGGAGATGAACAATCTGGCCCAAGCAGTGGGAATGACGAGGACCCGCTTTGCTAGTCCCCACGGAATGGACACAGCGCGCCAAAGAGGATTATCGACCGCTCGCGATATGGCACGTCTTGGTATTTACGCCATGCGCCACACGGGGATGCAATACTACGTGAAGCAGAAATCTCGTAGCATTGGCTCCTATCGAGGAAACCAGCGGCGTGGGTTCAAAATCGCCAATACTCACACTTTGGTGGGTTCTCTGGGGATCAACGGAATTAAATCCGGATCGACCGTGCTTGCCGGCCCTTGTTTGGCCACGAGCGCGGTAAAGCCGAATATCGTAGAGAAAATGCCCAATGGGAGCACCCGCCTGACTCCACGCAATCTTATTGTGATCACGCTAGGTAGCCCGAATCGCGAAGCCCGGACCCAAGAGCTCATTAAGCAAGGATGGGAGCGCTATGAAGCATGGTCCCGCCAAGGCCGTCCGGTCGCCGATTCAGCCCGGGAGTTCCTTATTGTTCCGAAGTTCTAAACATCCTCAAGCACACACACATCAATCAAGAAAATTATCATGCGAATCGGAATTTTAAATAGCGGGGGCGATTGCCCAGGGCTTAATGCAGTGATCCATGGAGTGGTCGGTGCGGCAGCGGCGATGGGCGGAGAAGCAGTAGGCTTCTATGACGGTTTCGAGGGACTTTTGGACCCAGAAAATGGGCATGTTTTCCTCACTCCTCGCGAGACCGAAGGAATTCTAAAACTGGGAGGCACCATTTTAGGAACCACTAATAAAGGGAACTTCGCGGCGAAGATCGGTGAAGGAAATGTTTCGGCCGTTCCCCAGGATATTGTGGATCGCGCCAAAGCGACCTTGGACGGACTCAAGATCGACGGCTTGGTCGTCGTGGGTGGTGATGGCTCTTTGACGACTGCCCAGCAGCTTTTTGAGCAAGGCTGGCCCATTATCGGAGTTCCCAAGACAATCGACAATGATCTTCAGGCGACGGCGATGACTTTTGGATTCGATAGCGCAGTCAACTGCGTGGTCGATGGCTTGGATCGTCTTCAAACAACGGGTGCCAGTCACAAGCGCGTGATGGTTCTCGAAGTGATGGGACGTCACGCTGGTTGGATCGCTCTGTGGGGTGGGATGGCTGGAGCTGCCAATGTTATTCTCCTTCCGGAAATTCCTTTCTCATACGAAAAAATTGCCGAGCATATTAAGGCACGCGAGGAGGAGGGTTACGGCAGTTCGCTCGTGGTTGTTGCCGAGGGTGCCCTGAGTCCCGATGGGATTCTAGCGACGGTTGATGAGAACACGGGCGGCGAAGTTCGCTTGGGTGGAATGGGGGAGCAGGTGGCAGCTGGAATTGCCAAGCTGACGGGTAAAGAAACGCGCTGCACCACGCTTGGACACGTCCAGCGCGGAGGAGCTCCGACCTCACTTGACCGGATTCTGGGGGTGCGCTTTGGAGTGATGGCGACCCAGCTGGCCACCGAAGGGAAATTTGGCCAAATGGTAAGCTATCAGAGCTACCATGTCGGTTCTGTTTCTATCAAGGAAGCGGTGACGAAATTACGTCTTGTGGAGCCAACCTCCGAGGTGGTGACGGCTGCTCGTGCGATTGGGGTTTGCTTTGGTGACTAGACTGGTATCTATATGAACGCCCTCCTCGAACTCCTGCGCCAGAATGCAAGACTCTCTTTAGAAGTTCTTGCGGACAAGTTGTCATCGACCCCTCAAAAAGTGGCCGAGAAGATTGCGAGACTCGAAAAAGAGGGTGTCATTCGCGGTTACCAGACGATGGTGGATCCGGCGCAGACCACTTCAAAACAGGTTACTGCTTTCATTGAGGTAAGGTTAAGGCCAGAGCGCGGCGATGGGTTTGATCGACTCGCAAGGCGGATTGCGCGCTTCGAGCAAGTGAAGAGTTGTTATCTCACTAGCGGAGGTTTTGATCTTCTCGTCCTGGTCGAAGGCGACGATCTCATGGGCGTAGCAAATTTCGTAGCCGAGCAGCTGAGTTCACTCGATGGAGTGGTCTCTTGTTCGACCATTTTTCGTCTCAAGTCCTACAAGGAGAATGGTTTTTTCTTCGGTAGCGACGAAAGCGTAGAACGACTTCCGGTCTCTCCCTAGATGAAGATCGAAGATAAAATAGCTGATCACCTCAAGGCGATCCCGCGCTCTGGAATTCGAGATTTTTTCGAACTCGTGATCGGGCGCGATGATGTGATTTCGCTCGGGGTAGGCGAGCCAGATTTTGTGACTCCTTGGCGGGTGCGTGAGGCCGCCATTCTCTCGCTGGAGAGAGGGGAGACGACTTACACCTCGAACTTGGGTCTGTTGTCATTGCGCAGTGAGATTGCCATCTATGTGGAGAAATTTTTCCACATCAGCTATGATGGTTCGAAAGAAGTTCTCATCACGGTGGGCGTTTCCGAGGCTCTTGATCTAGCGCTTCGGGCTTTGCTGAATCCTGGAGATGAAGTGATTTTTCACGAACCTTGTTACGTTTCTTACTCACCTAGTATCGCGTTGGCTTACGGAGTGCCGGTATCGGTTGCGACGAAAAAAGAGGATAATTTTTCGCTCAAGCCAGAGGATCTTGCGGCCGCCATCACCGAGAAAACGAAAGTGGTGATGCTTAACTTTCCGACGAATCCAACGGGAGCAGTGGCTTCACGAGAGGATCTCGAAGGGATCGCCAAGCTTTGTATCGAGAACGATCTTATTGTCCTCACGGATGAAATTTACAGTGAGCTTCGTTATGATGGCGGAGAGCATCTGAGCATTGCGGCCCTTCCTGGGATGCGGGAGCGGACGATTTTACTTCACGGATTCTCCAAGGCTTTCGCGATGACGGGGTTCCGTCTGGGCTATGCTTGTGCTCCTGAGGCTTTGATCGAGGCGATGATGAAAATTCATCAATACGGGATTCTCTGTGCGCCGATCACCAGTCAGATGGCTGCTCTTGAGGCGCTCAAGGGCGGCGAGGAGATTTATCAGCACATGAAGGGCGCCTACCGGGAGCGCCGGGACTTTTTGGTGAGTCGACTCAACGAAATGGGAATCGATTGCCACTCGCCGGGTGGAGCGTTCTACGTTTTCCCGGACATCAGCAAATTCGGTCTGAGTAGTCAGGAGTTTGCGATGCAGTTTTTGGAAGCGGAGCAAGTCGCGGCGGTGCCGGGAACGGCCTTTGGTGAATGTGGGGAAGGTTTTTTGCGTTGCTGCTACGCCACGGGCATGGATGGTTTGAAGGAGGCGATGATTCGTTTGGAACGCTTTATTGGAACCCTTTCCTAGAAATGAGAGAGCAACTCGCACTTTGGCGGAAAGACCGAACTTTGGCTCATGTAGTGCCTTTTGGGGTGTTTATGGTTTTTCTGATGTTGAGCCAGTTTGTCGGGGAGGCTATGCTTTGGGAGCATGACAATGCGCCGTGGTATCGTCATTGGCCGGAGCAATTATTTTACCCCATTCAGGTGGTGGTGACGCTCGTGACGCTGTGCTTCTTTTGGCAACACTATGACCTAAAATGGTCGAAAAAGGTTTGGATCGGGGTGATTGCGGGATTGGTGGGAATCGGTTTCTGGCTTCTTCCGACGACCCTTTATGATTACTGGGGAATGACGGAGAAGCCGGATGGTTTCTTCGAGAAACTGACCGGGCTGGCTCCTCGGAAAGAGGGCTTTGATCCCTATGTCTTTGAGTCCACTTCGGCGCAGGTGTTTTCGGTGGTGATGCGGATTTTTCGTGCTGTCGTGATCGTTTCCCTCGTGGAAGAGATTTTCTGGCGGGGCTTCTTGATGCGCTTCCTCTTGGATATGGATGGTGATTATTGGAAGGTGCGCTTTGGAAAGCCTGCGTGGATCTCTTTTATTGTGGTGACACTGGCTTTCATGATCGCGCATGCTCCGGTAGACTATCTGGGTGCTGTTATTTACGGGTCCCTCACCTACGGGGTGGCGGTTTGGACCCGAAGTCTTCTCGCCTGTGTCGTGATGCATGGAGTGGCCAATGCGACGATGGCTGTCTACGCGCTGCATTACGGAAAGTTAGGACTCTGGTAATATTTTTTGAGATTGGTGGTAAATAGACATTAGTGCAGACCCTTCACGACATGAGCGAGCAGTCGAAAACGATGACGAGAAACGAGGCGCGGAAATGCCTGGGACTCAAGAAGCGTGATCGTGTGGCTGACTACCTGCCCAGGTGGCTGGAAGCGGAAGAGCGCCTCGCGATGCTCGTCGTGTCCACGGAAGATCTTGAGCAGCGAGCGAGGTATGAAGCAGATTTAGTGTCTCTTGGGGAGGTGCTTAAGACTCTCAAAGAAACCCCAGAGAGGCAGCGCCCCCCTTTTGGAATGTGGGTTTGGGCCGTGGTGCTACTCGCAATTGCGGTAGCCGGCTTGGTGGGTTACCAGAAATGGGTTGGTATAGAGACCTTGGAAAAACCTGTTGTATCGCTGGTGCAACAGAAGGAGGCTCTTTCGCAAGCGATCGAGAATCGTCGCTGGGATGAGGCGCAAGGCAGTATCGAAGAACTCAAGGCAGCGGGCGTTAACGATGCATTGCTCGCCGAGGCCGTCGAGAAAATCTTGCTTGGAAAGAAAGAGGAAAAGGGACAGCAGATCGGCTTTTTGATTGGAAATGCTCAGGCCGCTCTCGAGGCAGGTCGCCTTACTAAGGCGCGTGATTTCTGCGACCAGGTTGAGGACCTTGAGCCAGATCATCCCAAGCTTGCCGAACTACGTAGTCTCATTTCCGAAGGATTGCTTCAGGTAAGGAGCCTTCTCATTGTGAAGGCTCTTCGAAAGGCGATTTCGAAAGGCGATCTCGATCTTGCGGATAATAATCTCGTTGAATTGGTAAAAATTAATTCGGAGCACGTTGAAATCCCTGTGCTGAGGGAACGCATAGGAACGGAGCGGGAGCGGATGAAGAAAGACCAAGAAGCGGTTGGCGAATTTCTTGCCAAGGCCCGGAAGCTCGATACGGGAGTTTATTCCGGAGAGGCTCTTGAGTTCCTCAAGGAGGCGATGCGACTGGATCCTAATAAAGAGGTCCGCGAGCTTTATCTAAAGATGTCGGGTTACGGGCGCGTGATCCGTGTGCCCAAGGAATTTAAAACGATTGCGGGAGCGATCGAAGCAGCCGGTAAGAACGACCGAATTCTCATTGCGAAGGGCACTTATGAAGAGTCTCTTATCATCCCTCCCGGTATCGAATTGGTGGGGGAGAGCAGGAAGTCCACGATCCTCGAATTTGAGGGAGGAAAAGGATCGGTGATTACCCTGAACCAATCTGGGACCAAAGTCCGCCTCGCTTCCCTAACGCTGCGTCACAAGGGACTGGCAAACGATGAGGAGCGCTTTCCTGTGGTGGCGATCAGCAGTGGAGTTCTGGAGCTTGAGGACTCGACGATATCCGGAGCAAGTGGGCATGGCCTCGCTGTCATCGATGGAGGCTCAGCTCAACTTGCTCAGTGCGATATTAGTAAGTCCGGTTGGGACGGGGTTGCGGTGAAAGGGGAAAACTCACGTGCGACTTTGGAGAATGTTTCGCTCCGCGAGAATCTCCACCATGGAGTAGATTTCTGGGAAGGTGGTTCGGGAGAGATCACCTCGTGTCAGTTTCTCAAAAACGGACGCTCCGGGATGGTCGTTCTCGCTCCTGACACAAAATTTTCAATCTCCTCATGTCGCAGTGAAGGAAACCGTGAGGTGGGGCTCTTCTTCTCCAGAATTCCAGAGCTCTTCATTGAAAAATGTGAGGTGAGTGGAAATCTCCTCGGAGGAATTGTCATTCAGGACGAATCGCGCCAAATAACGCTCGTTGGAAATACTGTGACCAAGAATGGGGAAGCGGGAGTGGTTCTCGAAAAAGGGGGCGAACTCGCTGCTTATGAAAATAATGTGGTGAAGGAAAACACGGGCAAGCAATTGTGGAAGGACGCCGTCTTTCCCGCTCTGACTTCCGAGGAAGATCCTCCTCCGCCCGCTCCGCCTTTTCCAAAGGATGGAGAATAGCTGCGAGATACGAGCAACAGGCCTAAACTTTTAGTGGGCTGAAGGTAAGATCAATAGTCACGAGGAATTCGCGGTTGGCAATCGGCTGATCCTCTCTAGGTTCGGTATGTGGATTCCATCACACAAGCAGCGCTCGGCGCGGTTGTTGGAGAGCTCGTCTTAGGAAAGAAGATTGGCTGGCGGGCATCTGCGTGGGGTCTTCTCTTTGGCACCCTCCCGGACTTGGATATCCTGTTCTTGCCCTTCTTTGATGATGCGGCACGGCTTCATTGGCACCGAGGGATATCGCATTCATTTTTTATGATGGCCTTGGCAACGCTGCTCTTTGCAAAGCCTCTGTCGCTCATTCATCGGAAACGAGGAGTGATGACGAAGGAAGCGGGCTGGTTTGTGTTTTTAGCCTGGAGCACGCATGTGCTCATCGATATTTTCACAAGTTACGGGACTCAGCTGCTTGAGCCCTTTTCTGACCAGAGGTTTGCGTTTAGCAATCTCTTCATCATTGACCCTCTCTTTACTCTTCCTTTGTTGGTTTGGTGTGTGGTGATATTTTGGCGCTGTGTGAAAGTATTATCCTATAAACTGAGGATGTTGGCGCTTAAGTTTGATGCCAATCCGGACGGCTGGGTTCGCTTTTTGTGGGGCACCTTGGAGACGACGGTGATTCGTTCGTCCATCGCGAAGAAGGCTTTATGTGTAAGCTGTCTTTATGTCGCCTTCAGCTTTATCATGAAGCTTTGGGCGGGGGATTCTATTTCTAGACAAGTTGCTGCTGATATCCCGGGGGCGAAAGTGGTAGCGGTCGCACCCACTCCGCTGAATACTCTCCTTTGGCGGGGCTTGATCGAGACGGAGGAGGGATACTTCGTTAAATTTTGGTCGCCCTTTGATCGTGGTGAATCGAGCTATGATTTTTTCTCGAAAAATCATGCATTGGTGGAGCCGTTCGAAGGGGAAAAGATGATGGAGGCTCTCAAGTGGTCCTCCCGGGGGCATTGGGTGGCACGTCGGGGACCTGAGGGAAAGACGGTCTTCATTGATATGAGATTTGGAGAAATGCGGGACCGTGAATATCGGAAGCTTCTTCCGATGTTTCAGTGGCATTTGTCCTACGATGACGAAGGAAATTTCGAGGCTCCATCCTATCGACCAAAAGATCTCGATGTTTCGGGCAGTTTGCTGCTTATTGGGCAGAGAATTTTCGGCGACAGTAAAGAATGGGAAAGAATGAAAGCATTTTGAAGATGGGAAGGGTTCTCGCAATCGGGGATGTCCATGGATGTCTCAAAGCGCTCAAACGGCTTTTGAAATTCGTCGCTCCAGTGAAGGGGGATATTATCGTGATGCTGGGTGACTATGTCGATCGTGGTCCCAAGTCCAAAGGAGTCATCGACTACCTCTTGAATTGGAAATGGGATGCGGAATTGATCTGCCTCAAAGGAAATCATGAACTCATCATGGATCATTCCAGGCGCTCCAAGATTCACAACGATCACTGGATGGAGGTGGGCGGAGAGGAGACCTTGGTCTCCTATGGGGGAAGCCTTTCTGAGGTTCCGGCGGCTCACTGGAAATTTATCCGGAAGGCTTTATCCTTTTACGAGACGGATGATTGTATTTTTGTCCATGGAGGACTGGCTCCGAAGGCCCCTCCGGAAGAGCAAGACGAAGAAGAAATGGCGTGGATGCGATTTTGCGATGCCAAGCCTCATCAATCTGGGAAGCTGGTAATTTGTGGACACACGGTTCAGCGGAAAGGGATTCCTTCGGACCGGGGACACAGTATTTGTATCGACACGGCGGCTTGTCGTGGTGGCTGGTTGACTTGTCTCGATCATCAACAAGGAAGATTTTGGCAAGTGCAGCAGAAAGGTAAGCTGAAGCGCATGGGGAAGCTTCCGCGGAAGTACCGCAAGCTTAGGAAAAAGGTTACTTTGATGAAAGGCCGATAGGCCCGGAGCATCGAGATGCTTGGTTGACATCGATCTTTTCGATGAGAATCTTACATCTAGAATATATGCTTTTGACGCAGCAAATACCCAGCATTTTTAATGATGTCCTTGGACCTGTGATGCGTGGTCCAAGCAGCTCGCATAGCGCGGCTGCCAATCGGATCGGACGGATTGCTCGAGGACTTGTGGGTGAGCCCATCAAGAGTTTGCATGTTTTTTATGATCCCAATGGTGCGCTCGTGACCACTCACAAGGATCAAGGAACTGATTTGGGTCTCTATAGTGGGATTCTGGGTTGGGAGCCTGATGATGAAAGGCTTCCGGATCATCCCAAGGCATTGGAGGAGGAGGGGATCGTCGTTAAGGTCACTTACGTCTCCTATGAGGCCTCTCATCCGAATTTCTACCGTCTCGAGCTTCACGGTGTGAGTGGAGACGTTTACCGGCTGGATGCAATTTCAACAGGAGGTGGAATGATCGCTTTGCAGGCGATTGATGGAATTGTCTTTGAAGGTGCGGGTGATCTTCATTCAGCAGTTTTTTGGTTGGATAGAGAGGTCAACGAGGGAGATTATTCGGAATCGGCCCTCGCGCGCGCCTCGGAATTTATTACTTGGAATCCGCGGGAAAGCTCGGGAGGACTTTTGCGTTTTGACCTCCGAAGTGAGCCTGAGGTTGAAGTAATAGAAGAGCTGGCGCGTAGGATCGGAGCAAGTAGATCAAGGATTCTTCCGGCTGTTCTGCCAGTGCTATCCCGAAGAAATCTTACCGTGCCCTTTGTCCGATGCGGTGAGTTAATGGAGGATGAGGGACGCGCAAATGGCCCACTTTGGGAATCAGCCTTGGCCTACGAGGTGGCTCGTTCTGGGAATTCAGAGGAGGAGTTGATGGAGAAGATGATGGCCTTGACGGCCATCATGGAATCCGCGATTCAGTCGGGGCTCAAGGGGACGCACTATCAAAACCGTATCCTCCCGGCACAGAGTCCTTTAATGGTGAAAGCGGAAGAAGAGGGACGTCTTATTCCGGCGGATATCAATAACCGGATGATTCGATACGTTTCGGCTATTATGGAAGTGAAGTCGTCGATGGGGGTGATCGTGGCCGCGCCAACGGCTGGATCCTGTGGCGCAATGCCGGGGGCGGTCTTGGCGATTGCGGATGCGTTGGGGTCAAGTAAAGTGGAAAGATCACGCGCGCTCTTCGTGGCGGGACTGATTGGGGTCTTTATTGCCAAGGATGCCACCTTTGCCGCGGAGGAAGGAGGCTGTATGGCAGAATGCGGATCGGGGGCTGCAATGGCTGCCGCTGCCGCTGCCCATCTGGCTGGAGGAAATACGCAGCAGCAATTGGCGGCCGCGTCCTTGGCTCTCCAAAATAGCTTTGGCATGATCTGTGACCCCATCGCCAATCGGGTGGAAGCTCCTTGTCTCGGGAAAAATATCATGGCGGCGTCGAACGCGCTTTCCTGTGCCAATATGGCCTTGGCGGGATATGATCATCTTATCCCCTTCGATGAAGTGGTGGCGTCGATGAACAAGGTGGCCCATCAGATGCCACGGGAGTTACGCTGCACCAATCTCGGAGGGCTTTCGATCACACCGACGGCGGAAAAGATCGCGCTGCGACTTGCCGGGAAGTCTCCTGAAGGATGTTCAATATCTGGGGATTGCGCTTGTTCTTAAGAAGGTTCCTCTAGGACTTCTTGCACGCGAAGAAATGGACCTTTTGGAGGTAAGGAAAATAGAGTCCTCCCGGAGGGACTTAGGCGATGGAGGGCGCGGTATTCGGGCAGGCGTAGGAATTTTCGTCATCGAGTTCCGACTTCGGGCCGTCATCATATTGCACTGGTGTAGACGATTTAGGAAGCAGCCCGACAATGGTCACGGCTCTATAGAGATTTTTCTGGCCTTCCGGTTAGACCCATTGCGAAGACTTAATTTCCCCTCGGGGGCGGCATCCCGCAGGTCCCGAAAGGGTATGGGACCCCTGATCTTCATGTTTACGTTTTCGTAAAACCACCACAGAGCCTTCCGGTAGGCTGAGTGGTGACTTATAGTCGCATTTTTTATGACGAGGAAGTTCCACGGGAGGAGACCGTCAATTTTTAGAAGTGAATGGCGTGACCATCCGCATCGAGAGTGGCTTCGTGAATTGCTTCGGCCAAAGTGGGATGCGCGTGAATGGTCGCGTGGATATCATCAATAGTCGCTTCCATCGTTACTGCGAGCCCCATCTCTGCGATGAGGTCGGTCGCATTCTCACCAATGATATGCGCGCCGAGAACCTCGCCGTGCTCTTTACCAAAGAGGAGCTTCGCGAAGCCTTCGGTCTCGCCGCTAGCCTGTGCTTTACCAAGTGCTTGGTAGGGGAACTTACCGACCTTGTAGTCGATTCCCTCTGCCTTAAGTGCGCGTTCGGTCTTACCAACCGAAGCGACCTCAGGATACGAGTAGGTGCAGCCTGGGAAGACGTCGACCTGGCGGACCTGGTGACCTTCGACAAACATGCCCTCGACACACTGCATTGCTTCGAAGCTCGCAGTATGCGCGAGCCACGGAGGACCGGAGATGTCGCCGATGGCGTAGACGTCCGGGATAGAGGTCTGATAGCGGTCGTCGATCTCGATCCAGCCACGGTCGGTGAGCTTGGCCTGCTCTCCACCGGGAAGAACTGGGGCGACGCCGATCGCGACGAGGCAGGTGTCGGCGGTAATCTCCTGTGTGCCATCGGCGTTTTCAACCGTGATGGTGACTGAAGAGCCGTTGTCCTTGGTTGCGGTGACTTTGGTGTTAGTAAGGCACTTTATACCAGCCTTCTTGTAAATCTTAGTGATGGTCTCGCTGATCTCATCGTCTTCGACAGGGAGGAGGTTGGGCATCATTTCGATAAGAGTGACCTCGGTGTCGAAGGCATTATAGATGTATGCGAACTCGACTCCGATAGCGCCTGCTCCGATGATGACCATCGACTTGGGCTGCGTTGCCAGAATCATAGCCTCTTTTGAGGAAATGACGGTGGTTCCGTTGATGTCGAGGCCGGGAAGAGGCCGGGATTTCGCTCCGGTGGCGATGATGACGTTCTTAGTGTCGAGAATTTCGGCTGAGCCGTCTGCCTTCTTCACTTCGACCTGGTTCGATCCCTTGATGGAGCCGAATCCCTTAACGTAGTCGACTTTGTTCTTTTTGAAGAGAAACTCGATGCCTCCGGCCAGCTTGCCTGACACTTTGCGTGAACGCCCAATGACTTTGGTCCAATCGTATTGGAGGTTGTCGAAACTGAGACCAAAGGTCGCGGCATCGTGCTTTAGCTGATGGTAGAGGTGAGCATTTTTGAGGAGGGCTTTGGTAGGAATGCAACCCCAGTTGAGGCAGGTTCCGCCGGCACGCTCCATTTCGACACAGGCGACTTTTTTTCCAAGTTGGCCAGCGCGGATGGCTGCGACGTATCCGCCAGGGCCACCACCGATAACGACAAGATCGTAGGACATTCTTGAAACTGGCTGCTAGGTCCTCAAGAATCAAGGGCTAAGGGGCGAATTTAGGGTGCGATTTCACGATGGTTTTCCGCTCAAAAAGAGTCATTGAGGCCATTTTGAAAAATCCCAGTTACAATTCTAACTTATTTAGGGTCTAATAGGGTGAAGATGAGTCTGTTGCCGAGTATTGCAGGCAAGATCCAGTCCGATGAGGAGCTGGTTTGCCTCAGTCGTGCTGGTGATAAAAAGGGCTTTTTCTCAGTTTGAAACGATGCAGGAGTATCTCGTAGCTCATGGGGCGACTACTCCTACGACTTGCAAGATTTTTGCCAAGGGATGGCCTCGGAAGATCCGGTGCATGTTCTTGATTGGTCAAGGGGGCCGCTCTCACCGAGGAGATGGAAGCGAACAAGGAAGCCCGAGAGAAGGAGGTTGCTGATTTTTTGAACGATAAATAGGATCAAAAAGCTTCGATGACTTCCATGAACAACTTGCTGAGCATCAACATCAGGAAGAATAAGAAGTGATCCCTACTTCCCAGGTGCCTTGTAAATGAGGCGGAGTGAATCCAGTCTCACGCGGGAACCGGTGATGGCCTTCTTCAGTTCCTCCTCACGCTCGCGCACGGCATTGATTTCGCTGTCGTCGATTATCGGGTTCACCTCGCGGAGATCCTCGAGACGTGCGACTTCTCCGTCCATTGTCTCGCTCATCTTCGCGAGTGCTTTTTTGACGATAGTGACCCGGCGTTGGCCGACGAGGGATCCGAGGGTCTCGAGCATTTTCGGAACCATTTCTTGGTTGATCTTGGGTTGATCAAGGAATTTGCGATGGGCTCCAGGGCGGAGGACCGAGCGGATGAGCTTGTTGTCGGTGGTGAGATTGGTCCCTTCATGATCGACCGCGACTCGAACCGGGATGGCGGGAAGGAAGTGATCGGTCTGGAGGGAAGCCGGTGCGATGCACTCGATAACGTAGTAGGCTTCCAAAATAATCGCTACATCGCCGGGTGTCTCCCAAACTCCGAAGCAGCTGTTTCCGGCTTCGCTTGAGAGGAGAAGATCAATAGCGGAGACGAGCATGGGGTGGTCGGCTGACATGAAGCCGATTTCCTCGCGGCTCAGGGCCCGATGGCGGTCAAAGGTCACGCCCATTCCTTCGGAAGGGAGATCGGGAAAGGAATCGGTGATGACATTGCCTGGCTTGAGAAGGTAACCGCGTGCTCCGAGTTCTTGGACGTGGAGGCCGAAGTAATCGAAAAGGCGCATGATCCAGTCCTCGAAGTTTCGATCATGGTCCCATTTGTCCATGAGCTCGAGAGTGTCATCGACTTTATCGCCTCCATCCGAAGTCATTGAAAGCAAGCGATCGAGACCGCGCTCCATCTCAATTTCGGTCTCTTGCTTAAGGGTTTTTGAGGCCTCGATGAATTCGTCAAGGGTGTCCGTCTTGAGTGCCTGCAACCGTTTCACGAGGATCTGGGCCCCGTGGAGGTTCTTTTCAAAGGCGTTGAGTCCTTCGGAATACCAACGGGCATAGCGCTCTCCACGATCTCCTTTCACAAAGGGAACATGGATGTTGATGGTCTCGCTCTGCCCAATGCGGTCGAGTCGCCCGATCCGCTGTTCTAGGAGTTCGGGATTCTCTGGTAGATCAAAGAGGACGAGATGGTGGGCGAACTGGAAGTTGCGGCCTTCACTTCCGATCTCCGAGCAAAGGAGCACGCGGGCACCCTCCTCTTCGGAAAAGTAAGCGGCGTTTCGATCGCGCTGGATTAGGTTCAGCTCCTCGTGGAATTGCGCCACATTGAGAGTCATGCGATCGAGAATCGCTCCCGCGATTTCCTCGACCAGATCGATGGTCTTGCAGATGAGAAGCACTTTTTTGTCTGGGTGCTCTTTCAGAAAAGAGACGAGCCAGTTTACCTTGGCGGTGAAGCCGGGGTCGTTGGACTCTTTACTTTCTATGTCGTCGAGGGGAATGAGATACTGCTTCCGCTCGGGGAAGCCACTGAGCTGTTTGCGCGTGTTCCGGAACATCACGCGACCGGTTCCGAAGGAATCTAACAGGTCGGCGACGACCTGATCACGCACGCCGTCTTCATCGATGCGAGCAAGGCCATCGGCGATTCGCGGGGAGCGCTCAGCGAATGAGGCCACCGTTTTTGGATCGAGGGTCTTTTTCGACTTCACGGTATCGATCACCTCAGCGACCAATTCATAGTGTTCGGACTCAGCGATGAAGGCGTCGAGATCATTGTAGCGATCCGGGTCGAGCAGTTGGAGTCGGGCGAAGTGACCTTCGGCTCCGAGTTGCTGCGGCGTTGCGGTGAGAAGCAAGACTGAGGGAGTCAATTCGGCAAGAACTTGCACAAGCTCGTAGCTTTCGCTCGCTTCTTCGGGCGACCATTCCAAGTGGTGGGCTTCGTCGACGATGAGCAGATCCCATCCGGCTTCGATGACCTGTGGAACCCGCACGGGATTATCGAGTAGAAAGTCGGTGCTGCAGAGAATGAGTTGGTTCTCGAGGAAGGGATTAGTTTCGGGGGAGTGCTGCGTGAGAGAGTGGCAACGCTCTTCATCGAAGATGGAGAAAAGGAGATTGAAGCGTCGCAGAAGTTCAACGAACCATTGGTGAACCAGAGCTTCCGGTAGTAAAATGAGAACGCGGTCGGCGCGGCCGGTGAGCTGTAGACGATGAAGAATGAGACAGGCTTCGATCGTTTTTCCAAGACCCACTTCGTCGGCAAGGAGGACACGAGGGGCAATGCGGGAAGCGACTTCCTGCACGATGGCGATTTGATGGGGGATCAAATCAACCCGACCACCCAGCATTCCGCGTACGGGAGACTGGCGGATTTGGCTGCTGCGAAAAAGCGATTCGGCGCGGAGGTTGAACTTTCGTAAGCTATCAACTTGTCCGCTGAGCAGGCGCTCTTCGGGTTTGGAAAATGAAATGGTGTCGGAAAGCTCGCCTTCATTCACCGCGCGTTCACCGGTGTGATAGGTGAGGATGCCATTTTTCTCGGTGACTTCGTCGATTGTGATGGAGTCATCGCCGTCGATAAGGACGACGTCGCCCTTCTTGAAGCGAACCCGTAGAATAGGGGCTGATTCTAGCGAGTAGATTCGCTTCTCCTGCACTGCGGTGAAGAGAATGGTGGCCTTTCCTGATTCTTCCTCGAGGAGGACTCCTAGGCCCATCTCCGGTTCGGTTTTACTAATCCATCGTTGACCGGGCGTGAAAAGAACTGAAGGCACGCCTGTAGATAGAGGAGAGGGGAGTGAATGTCGAGGAAGTCGGTAAGGGAAGTGGTGGCACTCACCGGATCACGGGCTGCTCGATTTGCCCATCACTATTGATGCACCGCACTCAGGCCGCCGCCGCCGCTCTGACCTATGCCTTGCTAGATCGTCTCTTTGGGGATGAGGACTTAGATGTCATCTGCTAGAAAAAGCATTAGTATCTTTTACCAGAATCATTTCCACATCTCAGGGTCGATCGGATCAAATGCCTTCATGTTTTCTTCCCACTCCGCACCAATTCATCGGGCGAGTCACCCACGCCTCTTTAATTTTTTGGACCGTCACCTGAGTCATGCATGCCCCAGAAGCGAATGAGGTTTATTCCTCCATCGATTTGAGATGTTGGAGCGGTAGTGTGAGATCTACTTTTTCTCTGACGCGGTCATGAGCCAGGCGTCGAGCTTTGGGACATCAGCTAGAAGCTGGAGCGCGACCAAGTGGTGCCCGAGTGGATATGTCCAGCGTTCGGGGTAGCTGAGTGCTTGGTAGAGTTCTGTGAAATGGTCTGCCGGGATGATGCGATCCAGAGTGCCGTGAATGAAGAGCAGGCGTTCATCGGAAAGGTGGGAGGCGATCCTGCCGGAGTGCAGGGTGGTGAGGCGGGATGCTCTTCGGAAATACTGGCGGTATTCCTTTTCGCTGGGGATTCGGCTGACCCTTTTGGGTGCATGAGATCGGACCCATTCGATCCAGTCCATCGCGCCTTGGAAGACGTCGGCGGCGTCCCGCTCGTAGGCATCGAGAAGATTGGTCCCGGCGCTGACAAAGACGATGGCATCCCAGCCGGGAGTCTGAAGAGCGACAGCAGGGGTGGCGAAGGAGCCGGCGCTGGTACCGATGAGGATTCGTTTTTTAGAGAGCCAGTCAGGGCGGGTTTGGGAAAGATATGCAAGGGCGCAACGAGTTGCGTAGGCTTGCTCAACGTAGTGAAGGTCCATCTGACCGGCGAGGAAGCGAGCGGCCGATTCGGGGTTTTCCTTTTTTGTGGCAAAGGCGGGAAGGCGACTGCGGTAGAAGCTATCGGATGGGAGTCCAACGAGGACGTTCCAGCCATGGTTTTGGAGACGTTTCACAATCAAGCGTTCCACCTTCGAGAGCATCATGATGGAGGTTTGATAGTGAATCATCCCTTTACTCTCGGGAGTGATGGCGGGGAACGTTTCGAAAAAAGTGCTGCGGAAGGGAAAGGCGCTGAAGAACCAGAAGGCGTTGTTCGGGCCGTGGAGTTTGTTGAATTTCGATTTGTAGGGGCTTTTCCCCGCGAGTATCGAAGTGGGGAAAAACTGCATATTGAGGGGCACGATGTCGTCGGGCGCCTCGTCTGGAGCCGATCATGAATTCTTCGCCGCCTTCTTTGTCCGGGCCGTAAGTGGTGACGGGTCCGGCAGGGGTGTGATGAGTCTCGGGGAAGTTAGGGATTCTCTTTTCTTTTTTGCTCTCAGCGAGAGCGATGGGGTTCCATGAGGGCCAGTTTAGAGAGGTCTTGGGAAGATTGGGAGCTGGGCGCGGCAGGTCGACGTGAGCGATGCAGGAGCACAGGAAGAGGAGTGGAACGAGGAGGAGCCGCACGGTTTATGTGGAAGGTTCCATTCTTTGTTCCGATTTTCAAATGCGGAATAGTGGTGATCGGCTACGCGCTTATCGCAGCGACGGCTGTGTCCTGGAGGACGTCATCTCGGTCGCTCACGGCGTGCACCATCGAGCTCACAAATGCCGCCACTTTGGGCAAGGTGCTGGTCCAGAGTCGGGTAAAATGTCTGCTCGAAAAGTCCATTGTCACTATTACTTATCAATAGGACCCTTTTAATGACCAAAAAATACAAAAAAGAGCCGCCCGGTCTCCTTGAAGAAGATTCGGACGGCTCCATTTTGTTGTGCGTGCTAGCAAGGAGTCTTCTGCCATTTTTTGAAACGGTTGGGCATCTTCTTTGTGAAAAAGTTTCCCAACACGAAATCTTGTCTGTCGTCCATCCTCCTCCAAGATCTCTGGCATGCCCCATATTTTGGTCATTGGTGGAGGTCCTGCGGGACTGCGAGCTGCTGAGATTGCCTCTGCGAGCGGGGCAAAGGTGACCTTGTGCGAGCAGAAGCGCTCGGTGGGGCGGAAGTTCCTCATTGCTGGAAAGGGTGGGCTCAATCTCACTCATTCTGAAGAACTCGATACCTTTGTCGAAAAATACCGGGGTCCCGATCAACCAGAGGGTTTTTGGAAGGAAACAGTGGGTCGCTTTGACAATAAGATGATCCGAGGATGGGCCGCTCGCCTAGATGTGGGAACTTTCGTGCAAAAGTCGGGACGGGTTTACCCGAAGTCACTCAAGGCCGCGCCTTTGCTCCGTCGATGGATCAAGAAATTACGCGACCAAGAAGTTGAGCTTCGCATGAATCATCGGCTCGTTTCTCTTTCTCAAGAGAGCGCGGAGTTTGAGACACCCGAGGGGACGTTGACGATCGAAGCTGATGCGATCATCCTTGCGATGGGAGGAGCTTCTTGGCCTCAGACCGGTTCCGATGGCGCGTGGGTCGAATTTTTGAAAGCAGCGGGTATTTCGGTGACGTCCCTTTCTTCCGCGAACTGCGGTTGGGAAGTGGCGTGGCCAGAGGACCTCGTTCCGCTAGTCGAAGCGCAACCTTTGAAAAATATCATCCTCTCCTGTGCTGGTGAAGACGCTCCGGGAGAACTCATGCTCACTCGCTACGGGATGGAGGGAGGCCCCATTTACAAACTCGGGCCTGCGTTGCGGGAGATGGGGTCGCCGCTCATTAAGATCGATCTCAAACCCACCTTCACTGCTGAAAAACTTGCTGCAAAAATGGAATCAGTAAAACGCAACTTCCTCGCGGAATCGGCCCAGCGATGGAAGCTCAGTGAGGTCGCGCGTCTTCTACTTGAATATTTTCATGGACCCTTCGAGTCTTCCAGGCAACTAGCGGTGGCAGCCAAGGCGCTTACCATTCCGTTGACAAAAGCCCGGCCCATCGCAGAAGCAATCTCCTCCGCAGGTGGAGTCACTTGGTCGGTGCTCGACTCGGAGCTTATGTTGCGAGAGCTCCCCGGCGTCTTTGTTGCGGGAGAAATGATCGACTGGGAGGCTCCCACGGGTGGTTATCTTTTACAGGGTTGTTTTGCTTCCGGGACCCTCGCTGCGGAGGCGGCTTTGAAATTTATCGAATTACCATGATTTGTTGATTTTCTTCTGTCATCACTTCCGTATCGTAAAGAGATGAAACAACCCAAAAGTATTTCGCGCCGGAAAGTCCTCGGAAGCCTGGCCTCACTCGCCTCCATTTCCATCGTTCCCAGTCGCGTTCTTGGGCTTAACGGGCAGACGCCTCCCTCTGAAGAATTGACACGCGGAATTCTGGGATGCGGAGGAATCAGTATGTCGCATTTGAATATGCCGGGTCGAATCCTTGCTCTTTGCGATGTCGATTCCCAACGTCTCGAGCAGCGCACCAAGCAGGCCATCCAGATGGGGAACAAGGACGCGCAAACATACCACGATTTTCGTGAGGTTATTGCGCGCAATGATATCGATATTATTCACACCTGTACCCCGCCGCACTGGCACGCGCACATGGCGATCGCGGCGGCCAAAGCGGGCAAGCACGTATGGGGGGAGAAGCCCATGTCCCGCACGATTGGTGAAGGACAGGCCATGGTGAAGGCGATTCAAGAAGCTGACGTCAGGTTCCGTCTGAATACTTGGTTCCGTTTTAAGGACAATTTTTATGGTTCGGGAGTCACTGCGCGACAGGTGAAAAAGGCGGTCGATGGCGGGCTCATCGGTGATGGTCCTTACAAGGTCACTTTAAGTGGTGTGACGGGTTTCAACTGGAAATTTAATTGGTCGGGTAAAACCGATCTTCCGGTGCAGCAAGTGCCTGATCACTTTAACTACGACACTTGGCTGGGACCAGCGCCTTATCGACCTTACCACGCCCACCGCACCCACGGAACCTTCCGTGGATATTGGGATTATGATGGTGGTGGACTCGGCGATATGGGTCAGCACTACCTAGATCCTGTTCAATACATCCTTGGAAAAGATAAAGAGCTTCCCGTGTCGGTGGAGGTCGATGCAGACCCTCAGGATGCCGATGCTGTCGGGAGTTTTCGACGTATCACGTATACTTACGCCGATGGAACGAGCATCGTTCTCGACGGAGAGAACAAGGATAAGGACGCGGCCTTCATCGAAGGCTCAGAAGGAAAGATCTTTAAAGGCTTCAAATCTGATGTGGCCGGCTTTGATGGAAAGATCAAGTTGCTCCCCGAGCCCGAAGCGCAAGTCACCGACTTCCATCAAGCGATTCGCGAGAAGAAGAAATTCGCACTCAATGAAGAGAACGGATTCCATTCATGCACGCTAATTAACCTTGGGAAGATTGCCCATCGCTTGAACCAAAACCTCAAATTTGATCCGAAGGCGATTAAGTTTGTGGATAATCCGCTGGCTGACTCTCTTATCAATCAGCGAGATCGCGAGAAGTGGAAGTTGCCGGTTTAAGAGTGTCTTAAAAATAAAGTGACACTTTTATTCTTTCGCAACTCTCTTAGAGATTGAATCCTGATCGATCCCCCCTGAGGCTCATGGAGTGAGATTGTTACTTGGTGCTTTAATGTTGATACTCGTTTCCTGCGGGAATGATGAGGTGCTGCGCGTGCGCCAATTTCATCTGCAGGACACGGAGGTTGTCCGGGACTCCTATCGCTCAAGCAAAGAAAATCGCTTTGTCCGTGGGGAGATCAACAAGCGCCTTCACGGATCGGTCTCAGCCAAGGAGCGGGAAGCGAAAAAAGGATGCTATTACACTGTGTCGTGGGATACTCTTAAGGGTGCTTCTCCAATTAGGATCGTTTTTGATTATCGCCAGGCCCGCGGTGGGGCTCGCGAGAAAAAAATGGAGGAAGCCTTGCCGCCTTCAAGGCAAGGAAAGGCTGAGTTTCAAATCATCGGTGAAGCCTACAAAAAAGGGGGGGATGTGGTCGCATGGCGGACTACCCTTTATGAGGGCGGGAAGCTTATGGCGGTCAAAAAATCCTATCTCTGGGACTAAACGAGATGAGCGATCTCTGGGTCAGTCCTTACGTCCTAGAATCGGCATCGCGACTGAATGCCGTTTCCAAGAGGCGGCAATTTTCGGGAGCCTTAATTCGAAAGGGAGCGGGATATGCCTGCATTCATCCCTGGCCGGAATTGGGTGATCCATCTTTGGAAGAATGTCTTGCTTGCCTTCGATTGAAGCAAGTGCTTCCCATAGTGAAACGAGCGCTGGCCTGCGCGGCAGTCGATGGACTTGCGCGCTCGGAGGGACGATCCCTTTTTAACAATGTGGATGTTCCGCCGAGTCACGCTACCTTGCCTGAGATGTCGGATTTACGTCTGGATGAGACCGTTGCAGCGGGCTTCGATATTGTGAAACTTAAGTCGCCAGATCTTGAATTGCTCCGCCAATTACTTGTTCGTTTTTCCACGCTGCGATTTCGAATTGATCTGAATGAGACAGGTCGCGCTGAGGAATTGGTTGCGTCGTTTTCAAGGTGGTCGGAGGAGGAAAAAGCTCGTGTCGACTTTCTCGAAGACCCGATTTCTTTTCAGCCTGATCATTGGAAGGAACTTAAGGAATCTTTGGGAATTCCGCTCGCGAATGATCGTCAGGTCGCAGCGGATCTAGGGTCAGATGTTCTTATCCTCAAGCCTGCGGTGGATGATCTCTCGATGTTCATGAATCGTTCTGCGCGGATTGTCGTGACCAGCTATATGGATCATCCCTTAGGGCAGACTTTTGCCGCTTTCGAAGCAGCCCGCTTTAGAATATCCGAGTGTTGCGGGCTTCAGACGCACGGGCTCTTTGAAAAGGATGCGTTCACTGAGGCTCTTGGACCGGTCGCGCCCTCCTTTTCGCCTCCGCCGGGAACTGGGCTCGGCTTTGATTCACTGCTTGAAAAACTTCCCTGGAAGAAGCTCTAAAGCACTTGCACAAATGCTCATCGGGGAGGATCGTTGGGGGTGATTCACTTGGATGATGTCTTGGATCCTGATTTTTGGGAGGATAAAAAACCGCTCGTGATGGATGGACATCCTGAGCTGCAGGCTTGGTCGGAGACGCAGGAGGAACTACGATCCCATCTTCTTTTCCGAACCTCGGGAAGTTCCGGGACGCTCAAATGGATCGCTCTTTCTAAATCGGCCCTTTGGTGGTCGGCTGAGCGGGTTGTTGAACATTTGAAGATCACAAGCGATGATGTTCTCGTTCTTGCGCTTCCGGTGTATCACGTCGGGGGGTTCGGGATTGTCGCCCGAGCACAGATTGCCACTTGTTGCTTTTTGGAATTTTGCGAGAGATGGGATCCGAAGGTGTTTGCGGATTTTTGTCACCAGGAGGGAGTGACGATTGCTTCGCTTGTCCCAACCCAAGTTCGAGATCTGGTAGATGCTAAAGTTGCCTCACCACCCTCATTACGGGCCCTGGTCGTCGGGGGAGGTGCGCTCGAATCCGAGTTGGCTGAAAAGGCGATTTCTTTGAGTTGGCCGGTTTTTGCGAGTTATGGAATGACGGAAACCGCGTCCCAGATCGCAACCCAATGTGCCCCGGGTGAATCAGGCCTTCCTCTTATCGATGGCTGGGAGGCTCGGATGGAGGGTGATCAGCTTGCCGTGAAAGGGGAAGGGCTTTTGAGTGCCATCGTGACCGTAGGAAAGGATGGCTTTCAAATTCACGACCCCAAGGTGAAGGGATGGTTCCTGACGTCGGATTTGGTCGATCTTCAGGGCCATTCGCTGAAGATCTTGGGCCGGACCGATCGCAAGGTGAAGATCTTAGGTGAACTCGTGGACCTTGACGCGTTGGAAAAATTTTGGTCTCAGAAGACGGGCGGAGGGGTCGCCATTATTGCTCGGGCGGATGAGCGGCGAGGGAAAACTCTTCATTTATTTTACGAAGGTGATGATTCTGAAGTTGAGGTTTGGAATTCAACCTTTCCGGGTCCGGAGCGACTCCGTGGTTGGACTTTTTTGGCACAGCTTCCGTATACGAAACTTGGAAAAATTAATCGCTTGATGCTGAGCGAGTTTAGCCGTGATTAGGGTTACTTTTTCTTTGCGAACTTTCATTTATACTAAAGTTGATCCCCAGGAAGCCGCCAAGAAGGAGATGGCGCGGCTCGATGTTGGCGCGAACGATCTCCAGCGCTTCGCAAGTTCCGGGGAACTGGCAGTGGCGCCCGAACGTCGGAGCGAGTTTTATACGAATCAGGAAGGTGAAAAACAGGCGATGCCGGCGCGGATTGTTCCTCCAGGAGAGTTTGTTCGCCTCGTCATTCCCGAGGTTCTGCGTATTCCGGTTGGGAATCATCTCAATCCGCTGAATTTGGGACAGAAATGTCTCATCGATGCGCTGCTCAATCTCGACGATTTCTATCGTGACCTGCTATGGCCAAGCGGGAACCGGAAAGACCTTAGTAGGTTCGCGGCGGTCTCACATAATACGTTTCAGCGAGATTACAATGGTCTTACTATTTCGCGTCCGGTAGTCGCGATGGGAGAGCAACTTGATTTCCTTCCCGGATCTCTTGAGGAAAAAATGCGTCTCTGGCTTCAGCCGATTTATGACGCACTCGAATTTTTGATAGTTCCCAAAATCTCACAGGAACCTCGACGTAAGCGCACCAACAAGACGGAGGAGCAGGAGAACAAGAAGCCCTATGATGATCTCGTTGCCCAAGGAGTGATTGTAGTGGAGGCTCTTGCCCATATTAAAGGCCGCTCCATTCCTAAGTTTTTCTTTATTTTGGATGAAGCACAGCAGCTCACTCCCCGTTAGGCCAAAAAGGTGGTGATCCGCATGTCGAAGGAGTCCCAGCTCGTAATGGTGGCAGATCCCACCCAGATTGATCACCCTTATGTCGATAGCCGAAGCAACGGATTAGTCTTCATGCGGAAAAAATACGTGGCCAAGCCTTTGCTACTCATGTCACAGTCGGGTAAGTAGAACGTATTGAACTCGCCGAAGCGGGAGCCCACCTGATAGAAGGTTTCCTCCCCTATAAACGTCATTCTTGTTATGAAAATCGCCACTCTTGCTTGCTCCCTCTTTTTGGTGGGCTGTGGTATCGAAAACTTGGAGCCGATCCCACCGAGATGGGGGCCGGCTGTTACTCAAGAATTGAATGCCTTGGGATTTGGAAATTGGATCGTTGTGGCGGAGGCGTCCTTTCCGGTGCACTCGGGGCGTGGAGTGCGGACGGTAAGCCTTGATGCGGAGATCCCAGAAGTCGTGGATTATATTGTTGATAGCTACGACAACGCCGAAAATGTTACGCCCACTTTTAGCACCGCACGCGAGCTGCCATTTGTGCAGAACGACCGTGCGCCTGGAATCGATTTCTTCCGAAAGAGGCTCAAAACTTCTCTTTACGGGCATCAAGTCCACGAGATGGCAAATCGATCTCTGACTCTCCTTGCCCAGAGCAGTTCAAAAAAATTCGCCATTTTGGTGATCAAGACGAAGACCGCTCTGCCTTACTCAAATGTTTTCATCGAACTCGATACCGGCTACTGGGATCACGGGTCCGAGGATGCGCTGCGAGCTGCGATGCGCAAGAAAGCAGAGATAAAACCAATTGATACCCCATAATGAAACGAAGTCCTAAGGAAATAGATCGTGAACGCGAAGAGGCCTGGGTTGGCGATGCTGTGCTGGCTCTTTTCGTGCGCGAGTGGCTCCTTCGGGAAAAGGGGAAGATCGATGGCGAAGCTTTCATTCGCTTTACCGCGAACGATTTTCTTCGGATCGTGGGTAACCCAACTGCAGTTGAAGCTGAGATCGGGCAGGTTTATGCCAAAGACGGTTTACAAGCGGGATTCGATCACATCGAGTCCCTGCTTCTTCCTCTCTTCATTCAGCGGGAAAAGGTAAGAGCCCGCCAGGGGGCTCGACGATAAGAGCCCGATTTTAGCGTCCGCTTTCGGAGGTCAACTGGACGAGGATCCGCATCGTCAGCCTTCCCGCCTGCGCAAGTGCTTCGGAGGAGATCTGCTCCAATGTGTCGTCTTTGGTATGCCAGTAGGGCATTTTGTTGAAGTCACCGATGAGGTGGAGCGTGGCCAGATTTCCCCGGGTGAGAAGCGGAAGGTGGTCATCGATGATGGGACTGGGAGCCATCTGGATGTTTTTTGGCGTAAACTTTAGTTTTTTGGCGGCATTAATTGCCTGGGTGCGAAGAGACTTGGTTGAATCGAGTCCAATCAAGAGGGGGACTCTCATGTCTCCCACCAGATCGAGAACAATACCGGCTTCTGGTTGGCTTGTTCTTCGATTGAGCTCAGCTGCGTAATAGCGACTGCCGTAGAGGCCATCATGCTTGGGATCGATGTTGGTTAGAAAGGCTTCTTCACCATCGAAGAAGACAAGTTCGATCTGTCCTGCTGCTTCCGGCGCTTGCGAGAGAGCCCGGGCCATTTCGATGAGAACTCCGGTTGAGGAACCACTATCGTTGACGCCTAAGAAAGTGATCGAATGGAAGCGTTTGGTGTCCAAATGGGATCCAAGAATAAAGGGGACTGATGAATTCCAATCGACTTCCTTTTCTGGAGAAAAGCGGGCGATGAGATTGGTGAATTTCACCTGACCCACCGGGGTGACGGCTGAGAATTTTTGTTGATGAGTTTTCCAGCCGAGGGCTCCCAGTTTTTTTTCGAGGTAAGCGAGACTCTTTCGGTATCCTTCTGATTCAGGGGGGCGGGGGCCAAAGCTCGTGAGGGTTTTGATTTCCTTGAGGGACTTTTCGCCCGAAAATTCGTCAATCAGGTTTTGAGGAATCGAAACTGTTTGAGCAGCGATCTTGCTCTTGGCGTCCTTAGGTGATTCTTCGCGCTTTCCACAGCCTATCAAGGCTAAGGTTACGATGATGAATAAAAGGGGGAATTTCATTCCTAGACCTCATCTTGAAGACCAAGAAGAAGCAAGACCCGCTGGAGGTCATCGTCTCCATAATATTCGAGCTCGATTTTTCCCTTTTTCTCCCCGTGCTGAATATGGACGTGGGTTGAGAACCGCTCACGTAATCTGTTCTGAAGAGCGATGAGATGAGGGTCGAGGAGCTCTTCCGGTCCCATATTTTTCTTGTTGGAGGACTTCTTTTCCGGAGCATTGAATTCCTGAACAAACTTTTCGGTCGCCCGCACCGTCATGGACTTCTTCAGAATATGCTCGGCGGTAGCGATCTGCTCTTTCCCGTCCTTGATTCCCAGGATGGCTTTGGCATGACCCACTGAGAGGAGGCCGTCGGCGACATGACGTTGGATAGGAGCTTGAAGATCGAGAAGGCGCATAGAATTAGCGACACTGGCGCGTGATTTACCGACTCGCTTGGCGATCTCATCCTGTTTCATTGAAAAATCTTTCGCCAACTTGACATAGCCGGCAGCTTCCTCGATGGCATTGAGGTCTTGGCGCTGCAGGTTCTCGATGAGAGCCATCTCGAGGACTTCTTTATCTGTTGCTTCCCGTTCGATAACGGGAACGGTTTTTAGTCCGAGAGCTTGGGAGGCACGCCAACGTCGTTCGCCCGCAATCAGCTCGAGTTTGCCGTCAACGCGACGGGTGATAAGCGGCTGGATGATGCCGAGCTCTTTGATTGACTGCATCAGCTCGTCGAGTTGACCTTCTGCAAATCGTTTCCGAGGCTGCAGGGGAGAGGGGATGACCTCGTCGAGAGTGACCTTCTGCACCCGCTCGCCGGGACGGAGGTCTACTTTGTTACCGGAATCCGATGCAGATCCTGTCCCTTTAATGAGGGCTCCTAATCCTTTTCCCAATGCCTGTTTCGCCATAGATTCTAATTTGGTAATCAAAGGACTGGGAAAATGCAAAGCCCGATTGCGTCATTAATCATTCGAAATGATCAAGAGCTCGGTGAGCTTGACGGAAAGGCCTGCAAGGGCCATAGAAAGGGCATGAAAGTGGCACTTTTTCTCCTTTTTTCTTGCTCCTTGGGCTTTTCCCAGCAGGGCGGAGCGGTTATGCCGCCCCGACAACCCGCTCCGGAAGTGATTCTCATTGAGGCTCAAAAGGCGACCCAAGCTCTCATCAATCAAGTGGTCAGAGGTGACACCGATGCGGCCTTCAAGTACATGAATCTCGAGTGGAAAAAAATCGAGGCACGCAAGAATGGCGGAGTGGTGAAACTGGAGAGGAAAATCAAGCAAGGCTTCGCCGAGCTGCAGGCCAAGGGAATTACCCTGACCGCGGCGAAAACAAAGCATCCAAACATCGCCTTTGAAGTCGATTACGGTCATATCAAGAAGATGGTCAATGGAGAGCTGCAAGCAGTGGGACAGGAGTATAAACAATGGATGGTTATGGTCCCGACTGTAAGCCACGCCACCGCAGTAGATCGTAATGTGCGCCCGCCCGAGATGCACAATGTTCTTCTAAACGGCTTTCAAATTGCTCTTTGTAAAAAAGAAACCAATGACTGGACGTTCATCGATGGAGCGCACATTACGGCAGCGCAATTACGCCAACTTTTTCCCTTTCTCCCGAAGAAGGACGAGGATCTTCATTTTCCCAACAGGGGTGGGAGGCTCCTCGAAAAATAGAAGGGACGCGGTATGAGAGGCTTCACTCCGAAGGTCAGCAAGAAGAAGGGATGCTAAATATTTTTTCCTGTGGGTAAAAAGAACAAGAAGACGCCAAAGAAGAAGGCCCTCACGCCGGAGGAAGATGCGAAGCGCATTGCGAAGCTGACCAAGCGAGGCCAGAGTGGATGTGTCGAAGTTCGCGGCTCGGTGATTCACGGACGTGGGGTCTACGCTACTCGTGATACCGAGCCGGAAGAGCACGTCATCGAGTACGTCGGCAACTTTATCGATAAGGAAGAATCCGAGCGGCGAGCGTGGGCTCTTTTTGCAGAATCGGAGAAATCGGGAGGTGCCGCCGTTTATATTTTTAACGTTTCTAAGAAGTGGGATCTCGATGGCGATGTTGAGTGGAATCCTGCCCGGCTGATCAATCACTCTTGCGATCCAAACTGCGAGGCGATTCAGGTAAAAAAGCGGATCTATATCAACGCGACCCGTCCCATTAAGAGGGACGAGGAAATTACCTTCGATTACGGCTTTAGTGCCGATTCCTACGTCGATCATCCCTGCCTGTGTGGATCTCCGAAGTGCCTCGGCTACATTGTCGGAAAGGATTACCTGAAGAAGTTTCGCAAACTTCAGAAAAAGGCAAAGAAGGCTGCAGCAGAGGCGCTTGAAGGATAAACAATGATTGAATCTCCTGTCGATCTAGGCATGACACATCTACCTCTTCGCATGCGCACACTCATTGTTTCCCTCTCACTTTCATTGACGGTTCCGCTTTTCGCGGGAACTGCCACCCAAGCCCGAAACTTAACTCGTGCTTACGAACAATCTTTTCAGAACTGGGTGACGCAGGTCCAGGGTGCCAAGGGAGGCGACGCACAAGGAGCAGCTTGGGCGGCCCGTCCCGACCCTGATGAAACGGGGCGGAGGCTTTGGAGCGAGATTCGGAACAATCTCAACGAATCGTGGTCCCTCGACTATGCCGCATGGCTCTACGAAAATTCTCCTGCGAGCCTGGCTCAACGCCGAGCCGGTGAAGTTGCGCCAGCGATGAAAATCTTAAAGGCGGTCGATCAGTTTCATGTCGGGAGCCCCCGCGTTGCCTATCTTGCGGTGAGTCTTTCGAATATTCCCAACCACAAAAATTTGGGGGTTCTTGAAAAGATCGAGGCTCAGAACCCCGATCCCAGGGTGCAGGGTGCGGCTGCTCTAGGTCAGGCGATTAGTCTGAGAATGTTGGGGGGCGACTGGAAAGTGATCCGGAAGCGTCAGGAAAAGCTAAAGAAAGCCATCATTCAGGGAAATGATCTCCCGGTAGGAAAGAATACCGTGATCGGCCTCGCCGAGGTGGAGATTTTTATCATGAACCATCTCAATGTGGGATCGGAGGCACTCGATTTTAAAGGAGTCGATATTACGATGAAACCGTTTTCTCTTTCCGACTATCGCGGGAAGGTGGTCGTTCTCGCCTTTTGGCACACCTGGATGCCGGAAGCCGATCGTTCGATTGAGTTGCTCCGCAATCTTCATAAGGAAGTTCAGGGAAAGAATGCGGTCGTGATCGGGGTCAATCAGGATCACCCCTTGACGCTTCGCAAAATGACGGCCGACGGGGTGACTCCATGGCGTAATTTTTCAGATTCAACCCGCTCGATTGCCAAAAAATATCATATCAAGAACTGGCCTAAGGTTTTTGTTTTGGATGTCGATGGGAAGATCAAGCACGTCGGTGCCCCTGATTCGTTCATGAATATCGCGGTGGACGCGCTCCTTGCGAATTGATCTGAAAAGTGTGCATCTCTTTTCAATGCGATATCTTTGAAGGATGAACAGTTGGAATTTACGGTGGCTAGTAGTTTGCTGAAAAATCTCATACCTTTTCCGAAAGAGAAAATTGGCTGAAAGCTCAAATGAAAGGTTTCTCGTCCGTCATCGGTAAAAAACTTCAAATGAAATCATCATATCTCGTTCATGGTTTTTGGGGCGCCGCTTGCGTGGCCTCGTTTACGATTGGATCGCAGTTCTTTACGGATGATGATACGAGCTCTCGGGCGATTGACCCTAGGGTCGGATCAGGGGCCTTGGGGCAATCTGTCCGGGTGTCGTCGCGACAGGATGTTGGATCTGGGACAAGTGAAAGAGACGCTGGCGCGCGATCTGAAATCCGGACGGTAACGGGCGGAACGACCAAGCTGAGTGATGCAGGCCTTCTCGCCCTTGCTGAAGAATTTAAGAAGGGAAAAGGGCCGATTGAGAGGCGTCTGGCCTTTTCTCAGCTGCTTGAAAATCTCACAGCTGAAAATGCCAAGACCGTTAGGGAGCAACTCCTGCACCTTTCTGAGCGAAGCGACGAGTGGCGGGAGTTCCACTATGCTTGGGGAGCCCTCGCTGGAGATGTCGCTGTGTTGAATGGAAAAGAGACCAAAGAGCGCGATATGTCGGCAACTTTTGCAGGATGGGCCAGCTCTGATCCGGTAGCTGCGCTTGCTTGGTTCGATTCCTTGTCAGCCGAGGAGAGGGGGAATGGAAACGATTTGAAGTGGGGCGCGGTCTTTGGGCTCGCCGATGCGGATCCCAATGCCGCGACGAATTTCGCGGTGTCACGTTTGGAGGGGGGCGACAAGGATGCGGGGAGGATGATGGATTTAATCGCCCGCAATGTTCTCCGCGCTGGCAATCCCTCTGAAGCCGCCCAATGGACCCAGGGACTTCCGGAAGGAGAGATTCAAGAAGCGGCCGTGCGCCGAGTCGCGGAAGAGTATGCCGAGGAAGATGCACCTGGTGCCGTTTCGTGGCTCAAGACTCTTCCTGATGGAAAGGCGCAGGAGCGCGGTTTGGACCGTGCCTTTTCTGAATGGGCGCGGGAAGATCCTGTCGCAGCCGCCACCGAGCTCAATACAATGACTCCATCGCCTGCGCGAGACTCGGCCATTAATGGCTACGTCTCCCGACTGGCCTGGGAAGATCCCCAGGCAGCGATAGAATGGGCCGGATCAGTCAATGATCCCAAAGCCCGAGAACTTACGACTGTCGAAGCTGGTCGAGCATTTTACCGGAAAGATCAGGAAGCGGCGCAGTTGTGGCTCGCAAGTAGTGGACTTTCGGTAGAGGCCCAGAAAAAGGTTACGGATCGTGGACGGAGACGCTAGTCTGCCCATTGGTCGTGGGGTTCGATCGGTCGCAAGTTCTTCGCGAGTTCGGAATCGGCTTCGAGTATTCGCTCGCGGTCTTCCTTTTTTGCGAAAAGATAAAGAGCGTAACCGCCATGTCCGCCGCCGCAGTATTTCCGGGCGATGCTGCCCTCAATTTCAGGCAGCGGGTCCATTTTTTCGGCAAGCTGGACTTGGTAGGAAAGCCCCACCGCTTTGGCGATGGTCGCGAGTGATTCTAAAATGACGCCTTCACGCGCGCAGGCTCCGGCCTTTTCAATGAGGTCGTAGTCGCGGTTGAAATCGACCGATCTCGGAGTGTCGTGTTGACTGCCGGTCCAGAGGAGAGCCATGTGGCCTTTGAGGAAAGAAGGGTCACGCTTGAGGTCGAGTCGGGGTCTTGCACCGCTTTGCCAGACGCAGAGCCCGCTTTCACGAATCACGGCAGGGTCCTGCCAGCCGACGCCGAGATCGAGTTCGGCGGCGACCGGATCGCGGCCGTTGAGAAGAGCCCAAGCTCCGCTGCCTCCCAGACCGGCCTTTTGTTCGTAGGGCCAATCAGCGAGGCTGACTTGAGGCGTGATGGCGCAGTTGACGATGAAGCCGCCGGGGCGCGAATGCTTCGGGACGTCGAGCCACCCGCCTGCGAAATCGACGCGGAGAGGAGATTCCGAGGGTGCTTTTAAACCGGCCAGAATTCCACTGGTGGAAATCGGCTCAAAGCGAGGGGGAGATTTAGGAAGCCTCACGTAACGGCCTCCGAGTTCCTGACAGAGCGCGATTTTAAGATCGGCATACTGATCGTCTTCGGTCACCGCAAGAATGTTAGGTCGGAGCTCTCGAAAGACGGGCTCAAAGTCCAAGCCAGTCGTTTTTCCATCACCGGTGACCACCTGATCGACCATGGGAAAGGCACTAAGAAGAGCCATTTTGTGATCGTCTGGGAGGGAAGGTCGACGATTTTTGTGCTGCCAGAGAATTTTTTCGTCGGCAAAGCACACCGTAAGGTGATCCCCAAGGGCACGGGCTTCTTCGAAGAACTGTAAGTGGCCTGCATGAAGTAAATCGTAGCAGCCGGAAACGAACACGCGTGTCATCGGGCAAATCGTGCTCATTTTCGACAAAATCTGACAGTGTTTTTCTCGCTCATTTTGCCAAAAGAAGAAAGGATGCAACGATAAAAAGTTATGCATTCATCCGGTATGTATGAAACACCTTTCAATTAAGCCCAGTATCCTTCCCGTGATCTGTCGATTTATCCCTGCTCTCTTCGCGATTTCTCTGGCTCACGCGGTGCCGGAAAAAGTGACCTTTAATGAGGATATTCGGCCTATCTTGTCGGATAAATGCTTCGCCTGCCATGGGTTCGACAAGAACGCCCGGGAAGCCGAACTGCGACTCGATACCGCAGAGGGTGCGGCCAGCGTCATCAAGCCCGGCGATCCTGACAAGAGCGAACTCTTCCAGCACATCACGGCACATGATCCCGATGAGATCATGCCTCCACCAGAAACGATCAAGAAGCTCACGGATGCCGACCGCAATCTCATTCGCAAATGGATCGAGCAGGGAGCGGAGTATGAAAGTCACTGGGCCTACCTGAAACCCGTGCGCCACTCTTCCGATAAGAATGCCATTGATCATTTCATCACGAAGGAACTCAAGGAGCAAGATCTCAGGGCCTCGCCACCTGCAAAGAAGTGGCGCTTGGTGCGTCGTCTCTATCAGGATCTCATCGGTCTTCCTCCGACGGCTCAGGAGATGGAAGAGGGATTAAAAATGGAGCATGCTCAGCTTGTTGATCACCTTCTGGCGTCGCCCCATTATGGAGAAAAGATGGCCATCCCTTGGCTCGACCTTGTCCGCTATGCCGACTCGGTGGGCTACCACGGCGACCAACTGGTGACAGTTTCACCCTACCGCGACTATGTCATTAATTCCTTCAACGCGAACAAGTCCTTCGAGGAATTCACGCGCGAGCAGATCGCAGGAGATCTTCTCCCCAACCCCACGGAGGAGCAGCTCATCGCATCGGGATACAACCGGCTCAACATGACCTCAGAAGAGGGTGGAGCACAGGCCAAGGAATACCTCGCGAAGTACGCCGGCGACCGGGTCCGCACCACGTCCTCCGTCTGGCTCGGCTCGACCCTCGGCTGCGCGGAGTGCCACGATCACAAATTTGATCCCTATTTGACGAAGGATTTTTACACCATGGCGGCCTTCTTTGCGGATCTCGAAGAAAAGGGGGTCTACAGCGCGCGCGCGCGACCTCCTCAGATTGTTCTCTACACCGATGAGGAAAAGGCGCGCATCGCGGAGTTGGACAAAGCGATCCCTGAAAGCAAGGCCCGCATTCCCAAGGATGCTCCCAAAGAACATCCCGAACGTGCCGTTCTTAAGGAGCTCGAAGATGAAAAGAAGAAGGTCCAAGGGGCAGCGCTCAGCATGGTCATTTCCAAAGCGGTCAAGCCGCGCACCGTTCGGGTTCTTGCTCGTGGCAACTGGATGGACGATTCTGGCGAGATCGTACTCCCTGCGATTCCCGAATTTCTGGGAAAGATTAATCTGCCAGAGGGAAAGGAACGCCTGACCCGCCTGGACTTAGCGAACTGGATTACCTCCCCGGAGAACCCGCTCACGGCGCGCACCTTTGCCAATCGCTTGTGGAAGCAATTTTACGGCTCTGGAATCTCGGGGAATCTTGACGACCTGGGCAACCAGGGCGACTGGCCGATGCACCCCGAACTCCTCGACTGGCTTGCGTTGGAGTTCGTCGAGAGCGGATGGGACATCAAGCAACTCGTGCGGACGATGGTGAACTCGGAGACTTACAAACAGAGCTCGCACCCGCGTTCCGAGCTTCGCGAAGTGGATCCTTACAATCAGTTTTTCGCACGACAGGCTCGTTTCCGACTCGATGCCGAACTCGTCCGCGACTCGGCGCTTTCGATCAGCGATCTCTTGGTTCGTGATGTCGGAGGACGAAGCGTACGTCCTTACCAGCCAGAGAAATACTATCAGCATCTCAATTTCCCGCGTCGGAATTATCAGGCATCGAAAGGAAACGATCAGTATCGCCGTGGCGTTTACACCCACTGGCAGCGCACTTTCCTGCATCCCATGATGAAGTCATTCGATGCTCCCTCGCGTGAGGAATGCGCGGCGGACCGACCTAGCTCGAATACGCCGCTGCAAGCGCTTGTTCTGCTCAATGATCCCACTTTCCT
>Ga0115004_10000066_pt1 | contig 57984 bp, 54 predicted proteins | sample ArcticOcean_MG_C_10_FD_88737 | JGI IMG/M metagenome (GOLD analysis project Ga0115004, IMG submission 88737) | Marine microbial communities from western Arctic Ocean - ArcticOcean_MG_CB11_90 | ecosystem: Environmental > Aquatic > Marine > Oceanic | place: Arctic Ocean: Canada Basin | collected... | reverse complement strand
TAATAAAGATGGTTCAAAATGGGAATTTGGTATTGGAGTTACCAACCTTTTTAATGACACTTCGATTAATAGAGATAGTTTTAATCAACTTTACAGCCAAACTAGGTCTTATATTATTCAACCCAGATATGCTGTTTTTAGAGTTAAATATGATTTAACCGCTTTAAACCCTTCTTCTGGAGGCGGAGGTGGCAGGGCTAGATTGAGGTAAAAATCAGTTTTTAAAACTAAAGGCATTAACTTTAATTAAAATTTATAGCTTGAAGTTTTATTCTTTAATTATTGCTTTTCTTTTTCCTTTTGTAATTTATTCTCAGTCAGGATTTGAATCCATTTTGTTGGCGGTAGAAAGTGATTCGAAAAAAATATTTCAAGGATACATGAATCCAATTATGAAAGGAGCTATTTATAGCTCAAATGGTGGTTGGTTCAATTCAGCCAAAGTCCATAAGAAATTAGGGGTGGATTTGAGTCTTAAGTTTAATGCCTCATTTGTTCCCTCAGCTGATCAAACATATTCTATTAATGATTTAGATTATATAACAACCGATGCCGCTAATCTACCAACAATTATTGGTGAAAATAGACAAGAAGATTTATTAATAACCATACCGCCCGAGGGAATTTACCCAGAACTAAATACAACTATAAAAGCTCCAAAGGGTATTAAAAATCGACTGCCATTTGGGGCTGTTCCTGCTCCAGTACTGCAATTGGGAGTTGGCATTCCTTTTGATACAGAAATAATAATTAGGTATAGCCCAGAATACCATAGAAAAGGAGTAGACATGTCTTTGAAAGGAATTGGAATTAAACATAATTTATTACAGTACTTTGGACCTATTGACAAGTTTCCTTTTAACGTTTCGGCATTTGCTTCTTTTTCTAAAATGAAAATAGATTACGATATTCAATCCTTTAGTTCTTTAGAGGGCAGTAACCAAGTAGCTCAGTTTAGTTTAAATAATTATAATTTATTATTGTTGGCTTCTTTAGATGTTTTAGTAGTTAATTTTTATGGAGGATTTGGTTTAAGTGGAGGAACCTCTTCTTTTAAAATGCTTGGCCAATATGATTTGGAGTACCAAACTCAATCTAATATTCCAGTAACTAGATCTTTAAAAGACCCCATCGATATGGATTTCAATGCTTCTGGTTTTCAAACGACACTAGGAGCAAAATTCAAATTTTTAATTTTTAGCGCTTTTGTTGACTTTACTTTTCAAGAGTACAATACTTTATCTGCAGGCATGTCTGTCAATTTTAGATAATTATTGTTTTTTTTTAACAAAAAACCTTTAACTTAGCTTTATAATTTATTGTTTGAGGATCGATTTGACTGATTGCAACCTCTTTAAAAAAATGCTAAAGCAGACATTTTCACCATTATTTGTCAAATCTCCTCTAATTATAGATTAATTAAAAAATTATATTTATAACTATGAGTGATCAAAAATTACCTACCAAAGCTTTACATGCCGGTCATGATACGAGCTTAACACAAGGAACAAGAGCCGTTCCAATTTATCAATCTACATCTTATGTTTTTAATGATTCCGAACATGCAGCAAATTTATTTGCTCTTTCAGAACCAGGATATATTTACACAAGATTAAATAATCCAACCAATGATGTTTTAGAAAAAAGATTAGCATCTGTTGAGGGTGGGATAGCTTCAGTTGTAACTGCATCGGGAACAGCTGCTATCTCTACAGCTTTATTGGTTATGTTAAAGTCAGGAGATCATATAATTGCTTCAAGTAGTTTGTATGGCGGAACATTTAATTTATTAAATGTAACATTACCCAGATTTGGTATTACTACAACTTTTGTAGATTCTTCAGATCCTGAAAATTTTAAAAAAGAAATCAAAGAAAATACTAAAGTATTTTTTGTAGAATCCTTAGGAAACCCAAAACTAGATGTGCTAGATTTAAAAATCATTTCAAAACATGCAAAATCTCTAAAAGTTCCATTAATTGTTGATAATACTGTTGCAACACCTGCATTATTAAATCCAATAGAGCATGGTGCAAATATTGTTATACATTCTTTAACAAAATACATTAATGGTAATGGAACCGCTTTAGGAGGAGCAATAATAGATGCCGGAACTTTTGATTGGTCCAGCGGAAAATTTCCTGAATTTACTAATCCCTCACCTGGTTATCATGGACTGGTTTATCATGATGCTTTAGGTCCAGCAGCATTTATAGCCAAGGTAAGAATTGAAGGTTTAAGAGATTTGGGAGGAGCATTAAGTCCTTTTAATGCATTTCAAATAATTCAAGGTTTGGAAACATTGGACATAAGAATGAAAAAACATAGTGAAAATGCTTTGTGTTTAGCAAAATGGCTGGAGAACAGAAAAGAGGTGAATTGGGTTAATTATCCTGGTTTGTCTTCAAGTAATTTCAATTTATTGTCTAAAAAATATTTACCTAAAGGTCAAAGTGGTTTAATTACTTTTGGTGTTAAAGGAGGTTTTGAATCGGCAAAAACTATTGCTGATAATACAACTGTTTTTTCTCTTTTAGCCAACATTGGCGACACAAAATCTTTAATTATTCATCCAGCTAGTACAACTCATCAACAACTTTCTAACGAAGATCAGGCTTTAACTGGGGTGACTAGTGACCTTATAAGGCTTTCCATTGGGCTAGAAGATATTGAAGATTTAAAAAATGATCTTGAAACAGCCTTTTCTAAAATTAAAAGCTAGAGTATTATTGTAATTATGAATTTAAATAAGATTGATATTGAAAACTTCATTTCTTTTAATGGAACTAATTTTCATATTGAGCTTACTTATGAAGTCTTTGGATTACCAATTGGAAAGGCGCCTATAGTTTTAGTGAATCATGCTTTAACCGGTAATTCTACTGTTACCGGAAAAAATGGATGGTGGAATCCTATAATTGGAAAAGAAAAACTAATAGATACTGAAAAATATTCTATTTTATCTTTCAATTTTCCTGGAAATGGATATGGCGGAAAATTAATTGAAAATTATAAAGACTTAATACTTAAAGACATTGCTAAAATTTTTTTAATAGGTTTAAATAAATTGAAAATAGAATCTTTATTTGCAATAATTGGAGGTTCTATTGGCGCAAGTTTAACTTGGGAAATGGCGGTAATATCTCCAAATATTTCTCAAAATATAATTCCAGTTGCTGGTGACTGGAAGTCCTCTGACTGGATTATAGCCAATACAATGCTTCAAAGTCAAATATTAAATAATTCATCTAACCCTGTTCATGACGCAAGAATTCATTCAATGCTCTGCTATCGATCACCAGAATCTTTTTCAAAAAAATTTAACAGATCTTTGAACGACGATTTAAAAATATTTAATGTAGAAAGTTGGCTTTTACATCATGGTAATAAATTGCAAAAAAGATTTCAATTAGGCTCTTATAAACTAATGAATCATTTACTTTCTACAGCCGATATAACTAGAGATACTGGAAAGGAGTTTACAGAAATTGCCTCAAAAATTAAAGGAAATATATATATTGTTTCTGTTAATTCTGATTTGTTTTTTACGGATTTTCAAAATAGAGATACCTTTTATAAACTGTGTAAATTAAAGAATAATGTCTTTTATAAAATTATCAAGTCTGTTCATGGTCATGATGCATTTTTAATTGAGTTTGACCAATTAATTGATTTACTCAAAGAGATTTTTAAAGACAATAAACAAGCTACAGAAGCCTAATTGTAAAATTTTTTTATTTCGTTTTTTTGTTTTTTCAATAACTAATATTACATTTACAGTGTTATGATTAACATTTATATATCTTATTATTTTGAAAACTTTTATTTCTTCTTCTATTTTGGAGATGAACAAGGACTTTCACTTAAATAAGATATTTTCAAAATATATAATTTAAAGTCCTGATTTTTCAGGACTTTTTTTTTTAAATAAAATGAACAAAGTAGCAATACAGGGAATTAAAGGATCTTACCACCATCAAGTGGCTTTAGAATATTTTGAAACAGAAATAGAATTAGCCGAATTTTTATCATTTAATGAAGTGGCAAGTTCAGTTGCAAATAATAAATGTGAATTTGGAGTGATGGCTATAGAGAATTCAATAGCTGGTTCAATTATTCCTAATTATGCTTTAATAGATGATTTAAATTTAAAAATTATTGGAGAATATTATATAAATATTAATCATCAGTTAATGGCAATTCCAGGATCAAAAATACAAGATTTAGACATCGTAGCGTCTCATCCGATGGCTCTTTTACAATGTAAAAAATTTTTCAAAAATCATCCTAAAATAACATTAGTTGAGGATAAGGATACTGCACATGTAGCATACACAATCAAACGAGATAATATTAAAAAAATGGGTGCTATAGCTAGTATTCAAGCTTCTAAAATGTATGGTTTAGAAATTTTAAAAGAAAATATTCAGACTATTAAAAATAATGAAACAAGATTTGTTATTATTTCAAAAAGTGATTTTGAAGGTAATTCAATAAACAATAAAGCATCTTTAAAATTTTCATTGAGTCATAAGACGGGTAGTTTAGCTCTTATTTTAAATATTTTTAATCAATGTAATTTGAATTTAACAAAGATTCAATCATTACCAATTATTGAAATTCCTTGGAAATACTCATTTTTTGTTGATATAACATTTGATTTATATGACAATCTTAAAAATGCTTTAAAATTAATTGATGAAAAATCTGAATCTCTAAAACTTTTAGGAGTTTATCAAAATAATATAAATGATTAAAGGATCTAACAGACTTAAGACAGTAAAAGAATATTATTTCTCAAAAAAATTGAGAGAGGTAGCTGATTTGATTAAGTCGGGAGAGCCTGTTATTAATATGGCAATCGGAAGCCCAGATTTATTTCCATCTAAATCGGTAATTGAAGTATTAAAAAATAGTTTAACAGATCAAACAGCTCATAAATATCAGAGTTATCAAGGAATTTTTGAATTAAGAAAAGCAATATCTAATTTTTATTTAAAATTTTTCAAAGTCCAATCTAATCCAGTTAATGAAGTGTTACCATTAATGGGTTCAAAAGAGGGAATTATGCATATCTCACTAGCATTTTTAAATCCTGGGGATGAAGTGTTAATTCCAAACCCTGGCTATCCAACCTATTTATCAGTTACCAAATTAGTTGAAGCTAAACCTATTTTTTATGATTTATTTAAAGAAAATAATTGGTTTCCTAATTTGATTGAATTAGAAAAAAGAGATTTATCAAAAGTAAAAATCATGTGGATTAACTATCCTCACATGCCTACGGGCTCCTGTGCAAGTTTAAGTCAGTTGAGTGAATTGGTGGATTTTACTCAAAAACACAGTATTTTATTAATTAATGATAATCCTTATAGTTTTATTTTAAATAATGATTTTATTAGCTTATTATCAGTCAAAGAGTCTAAAAAAAACTGCATGGAATTAAACTCTTTTAGTAAGTCATTCAATCTTTCTGGATGGAGAGTAGGAATGTTGATCGGTTCAGATAAAAATATTTCAAAAGTTTTAAAAGTAAAAAGTAATATGGATTCTGGAATGTTTTATGGAATTCAAAAAGGAGCTATTCAGGCACTTAATTTAAATCAAAAATGGTTTGATAGTTTAAATGTAATATACATGAAAAGAAGAGAATTAATTTGGGAACTTGCGTCAATATTGAAATGTGAGTTTGACAAAGATTCCGCTGGCTTATTTGTATGGGCTAAACTTCCCAAAGGAATAGAAAGCTCAGAAAAATTTATAAATAATATCCTTGAACAGAAAAATGTTTTTATAGCACCTGGAACAATTTTCGGAAGTAATGGAGAAGGATATATTAGATTTTCATTATGCATTAATGAAAAGAAAATTATTGAAGCAATAAAAAGATTTGAAAAATGAAATTAGCTATAGTAGGTTTGGGTTTAATGGGAGGTTCTTTTGCATTAGATTTTAGATGTATTTATCCAAAATCTAAGATTTATGGTTTAGATATATCTAAAAAAAACGAAAAACATGCTTTAGAATTAGAATTAATTGATGAATTAATTGAACTAGAAGATATATCAATTGCCGATGTAGTACTTGTTTCTGTTCCGGTAGATATATCTTTAATAATTATACCCAAAATTTTAAATTTTGTTAACAAAGAAACTTTAGTTTTCGATGTTGGTTCTACAAAAGAACTTATTTGTAAAGAGTTATTAGACCACCCAAAAAGAAAGAATTTTTTAGCAGTTCATCCAATGGCAGGAACTGAATTTTCAGGACCTAATGCAGCTGTTAAAGGCCTTTATTTTAATAAAACAAATATTATATGTGAAATTGACAAAACTTCCAAAAAAATATCTAGAAAAGCTTTAAAAATATTTAAATTATTGAATATGGATATTTTATATATGGATTCAAAATCTCACGATACCCATGTAGCTTATGTCTCACATTTGTCTCATATAAGTTCCTTTATGCTTGGTAAAACCGTAATTGAAAAAGAAAAAAACGAAAAAAATATTTTTAATTTAGCAGGCAGTGGATTTGAATCTACAGTACGTTTAGCTAAAAGCTCACCTGAAACGTGGACTCCAATTTTTTTACAGAACAAAAAAAATTTAGTTTTGGCTATTGAAGAATACATATTGAATTTAAACAATCTGAAGCAAATAATTGAAGATAATAATCGCTCTAGTTTACATTCAATTTTAAATAATACAAATAGAATTAAAGAAATACTAACTAATACAAAAGTTGAAAATGAAAAATAAAAAAGAAATGAGAAGTTGGCTAGATGAGTTTAAACTAAATCATCCCTTAGTAATTGCTGGCCCATGTAGCGCTGAAACTGAAAATCAAGTATTGAAAATCGCACATGATTTGAAAGATACAGATGTTTCTGTTTATAGAGCAGGAATATGGAAGCCAAGAACAAGACCTGGAATGTTTGAAGGGGTGGGAGCAATTGGATTAAAATGGTTAGAAAAGGTGAAAGTTGAAACTGGACTTTTAACTGCTACAGAAGTAGCGAATGCAAATCACGTAAAACTTGCATTAGAACATAATGTAGATATTTTATGGATAGGAGCAAGGTCTACAGTAAGCCCATTTATTGTTCAAGAAATTGCGGATGCGTTGGAGGGCACAGAAAAAATTGTTTTAGTAAAAAATCCAGTAAATCCAGATTTATCTTTATGGCTAGGTGGAATAGAAAGATTGTATAGCGCGAATATCAAAAAATTAGGAGTTATTCACAGAGGATTTTCAACATATGAAAAAACAAAATATAGAAATAACCCTGAGTGGCAATTGCCAATTGAATTACAAAATAGATTTCCTGATTTACCATTGATTTGTGACCCATCTCATATAGCTGGAAGAAGAGATATCTTACAAGATATTTCTCAAACCGCTCTTGATTTAAATTTTGATGGTCTTATGGTTGAGACTCATATTGATCCTGATAAGGCTTGGAGTGATGCAGCTCAACAAATCACTCCTAAAGCTCTTGTGAAAATGATGTCAGATTTAAAAACGAGAAAAGTTACAACAGAAGAAGTTGACTATAAAAATGCTATTAACACCTTAAGAACTCAAATTGACTTTATAGATCATGGTTTGTTAGACACATTAGGGAAGAGAATGAAAATTGCTATTAAAATTGGAAACCTTAAAAAGAAAAAAAATGTTGCGGTTCTTCAAACAAAAAGATGGAATGAGATTTTAGGAAAAATGATATTGGATGGGGAAGAAAAAGGATTGAGCGAAGAGTTTATTTTAAGAATGTTTAAAGCAATTCATCAAGAATCGATTAATCATCAAGAAAAAGTTGTTAATAGTTAAATAATGAAAGGAACTGTTTATAAATCTAATGGAAATTTTTACTTAGTTCATACTGATAAAAATGAGATTTATAAATGTAATATAAAGGGTAAGTTCAGATCTCTTGGAATCAAGAGTACTAACCCAATTGCAGTTGGCGACAATGTTAATTTTGAAATTTTAGATGAAGAGGAATGTTCTGGAATAATTTATGAAATTGAAAAAAGAAAAAATTATATAATTAGGAAATCAGTTAATTTGTCAAAACTTACACATATTATTGCTTCCAATATTGATTGTTGTTTTTTATTTGTCACACCAAATAACCCCACCACTTCTTCAATCTTTATTGATAGAATTTTAGTCGCAACTAAATCTTTTGGAATAGAATCTATCATATTGTTTAATAAAATAGATGCATATTCAAAAAGCGACTCAGAACACGTAGATTATTTAAGAAATATATATCAAAAAATAGGATATGAATGTCTTGATATTTCAGTTTTAAAAGAAATCAATATAGGTAAGGTAAAAAAAATAATGAAAAATAAAATATCCATATTCACAGGTCATAGTGGAGTTGGAAAATCTAGTCTAGTAAACCTTTTAGATCCAAAATTAAATCTAAAAACCGCAAAAGTTTCAGAACAAAATGAGCAAGGTCAACATACAACTACTTTTGCTGAAATGTTTAGTCTAGGCTTTGGAGCAAAAATTATTGATAGCCCTGGAATTAAAGGTTTTGGGTTAATTGATATTGAAAAAAGAGAGCTAGGAAATTACTTCAATGAGTTTATCCCTTTGAGAGAAGACTGTAAGTTCAATAATTGCTTACATGAAAACGAACCCAATTGTGCCGTTAAGATTGCATTGGAAAATGGACTTATTTCTAAATCTAGATACAAAAGCTATTTAAGTATGTTGAAGAATGAGGATAAAAACTATAGAACTGATTTTTGGAATTAATGAGAGTAATTATTCAAAGAGTTAAAAATGCTAGTGTTGAAGTCGAAAATTTAGTTGTTTCTTCAATTAGTAATGGTATGGTAGTTTTGTTAGGAATTGAGCATGAGGATGATGAAAATGATGTTGAGTGGATATCCAATAAAATATCTCAATTAAGAATTTTCGATGATCAAAAAAAAGTAATGAATAATTCAATTATTGACATAGGAGGAGAAATTATTATCATAAGTCAATTTACACTCCATGCTTCAACGAAAAAAGGAAATCGGCCTTCTTACATAAAAGCTGCCAAAAGTGAGTTTGCAAAATATATTTATAATAAATTTTTAATTTCAATTGAAAATAAAATAAATAAAAAACCAGAAGCTGGTATTTTTGGAGCTGATATGCTAGTTAAAATTGAAAATGATGGTCCAGTTACAATTTTTATAGATTCAAAAAATAAGGAATAGAAAAATAATATATATGGGATTAAAAAAAATACAAAAAGAAGTGGATGTTTGGATAAAAAAATACGGAGTTCGTTATTTTGACCCTCTTACAAATATGGCTCAATTATCAGAGGAAGTTGGAGAAGTAGCTAGAATAATTTCAAGAAGATATGGAGAACAATCTGAGAAAGATTCAGATAAAAATAAAAATTTGGCTGAAGAATTGTCTGATGTTTTATTCGTAGTGCTTTGTATAGCTAATCAAACAAATTGTGATTTAGAAAAAGCTTTTAAAAATAAATTAATTTTAAAGACCAAAAGAGATCAAAAAAGACATTTAAATAACCCAAAACTTAAAAATAAGAAATGAGCTTTTTAGTCGAGCATTCAAATAATGAAATTAATAACTCCTTTAATATTTCTGGCTCTAAAAGTGAATCTAATAGATTATTAATTTTAAAACACCTTTTAAATAATATAGAAATTGCTAATCTTTCAGATTCAGATGACACTAAAGTTCTTGAGAAGAGTCTCTTAAATGATTCTGAAATTGTGGATGTAGGTCACGCAGGCACTGCAATGCGTTTTTTAACAGCTTATTATTCTATTCAAGAAAATAAAGCTCATAAAATTTCAGGATCACAAAGGATGCACAACAGACCTATGAAAATCCTAGTAGATTCTCTTAATGAATTAGGAGCTGATGTGAAATATCTTGATAAAAAGGGTTACCCCCCTTTACTGATAAACGGTAAAAAATTAACTAAAAACAATGTGTCTCTTAATGCAAATATTAGTAGTCAATATATCACCTCCTTAATTCTTATAGCACCTGTTTTAGAAAAAGGTTTAGTCATTAATTTAACAGGTGAAGTTACATCAAGACCCTATATTGAAATGAGTTTATCTTTGTTAAATAGAGTTGGTGTAGAAACTTCATTCTTAAAAAATAAGATATCCATAAAATCATTTTCTAGTAAAAAAAAAAGCATCCAAAATGTAGAATCGGATTGGAGTTCGTTATCTTATTTTTATAGTATAACTGCTTTGTCTAGTAAATCAAATTTAGAAATTGGAACGTATTTTTATGACTCAATTCAAGGCGATAAAAAGATAATTGATATTTATAATAAATTGGGAGTTCAAACTATTTTTAAAAATAAAATTATTAATATTAAAAAAATTAAAAATTTTGTTTTACCAAAAAATCTAGTTTTAAAACTTAATGATAATCCTGATTTAGCGCAAACTATTGCTGTGACTTGTTTTGGGCTTGGTTTGTCTTGTGACCTATTTGGTCTTAAGACTCTTAAAATTAAAGAAACGGACAGGTTAATAGCTCTAAAAGCAGAATTAGAGAAATTGGGAGCTGAAGTTGAAATAACTAATGAAAGTTTTCACTTAAAAAAGTCTATAATTTCTAATTCATTGGTAAAGATAAACACATATGATGATCACAGAATGGCAATGGCCTTTGCTCCTTTAGCTATTATTAAGCCAATAGTAATTATTAATCCAATGGTAATAACTAAGTCTTTTCCTTCTTTTTGGGATGTATTACGTAAATTAAATTTTAAAATATCAGAGTACTAAACAATTATATACGAATAAACTTGACTTTGCTACTTTCAGGAGTGTATATTTGCACCTTTAAATTTTTACATATATGAAATTATCCCATTTTGGTTTTGATTTACCGCCTAAATTACTAACTGAATATCCCGCAGATCATAGAGACGAATCTAGATTGATGGTGTTAGACAGAAAAAAAGAAACCATAGAACATAAAACTTTCAAAGATGTAGTCAATTATTTTGGTGATGGAGATGCTTTTGTTTTTAATAACACTAAAGTTTTTCCTGCAAGACTAATGGGTAATAAAGAAAAGACTGGAGCAAGAATTGAGGTTTTTCTACTTAGAGAGTTAAGTGCTGAGCAAAGATTATGGGATGTTTTAGTAGATCCAGCTAGAAAAATTAGAATAGGAAATAAACTATATTTTGGTGAAGATGATAGTTTAGTTGCTGAAGTAATTGATAACACAACATCAAGAGGACGAACATTAAGATTTTTATACGACGGATCATATGAAGAGTTTCGTCAAGCTCTTTTCAAGTTAGGTCAAACTCCTTTGCCAAAATATATTGAAAGAGAGGAAGAAGATTTTGATAAAGAAAGATACCAGACAATATATGCAAAACATGAAGGTGCAGTAGCCGCCCCTACAGCTGGAATGCATTTCTCAAGACATCTATTGAAAAGACTTGAAATAAAAGGAATTAATATAGCAGAAATAACATTACACATAGGCTTAGGTACTTTTAATCCAGTGGAAGTAGAAGATCTTTCTAAGCATAAAATGGATTCAGAAGAGCTTTTTATTGAGCAAAAAGCTTGTGATATTGTTAATAATGCAAAAAAGAATAAAAAAAGAATTTGTGCAGTCGGTACTACATCAATGAGAGCATTAGAATCGTCTGTATCATCTTTTAAAACTTTAAATCCATATTCAGGATGGACTCATAAATTTATTTTTCCGCCTTATGATTTTAGTTTGGCAGATTCAATGATTACAAACTTTCACACTCCTAAATCTACATTACTAATGATGGCTGCTGCTTTTGGTGGACATGATTTTATCAAAGAAGCTTATCAAGTTGCTATAAAAGAAAAATACAATTTTTACTCATATGGCGATGCAATGTTAATTATATAGAAACAATATGAAAAAAGACATACGTTCTTTAAGTCTTAAAGATTTATGTTCTTTTTTTGAATCTAATAATTACCCTGCTTTTAGAGGGAATCAAGTTTATAATTGGCTTTGGAATAAATCTTGTTTTTCTTTTGATCAGATGACTAATATTTCACTCGAACTCAGAGAAGTTTTAAAAAAAGATTTTGTAATTAATCATATTAAAATTGATAATATTCAAAAAAGTAGTGATGGGACTATTAAAAACGCAGTAACACTTTTTGATAATCTTTTAGTTGAATCTGTTTTAATACCTGTCAAAAATAGAACTACTGCCTGTATTTCAAGTCAAGTTGGTTGTAGTTTAGATTGCGAATTTTGTGCTACCTCTCAACTAAAAAGAATGAGAAATTTAAATCCAGATGAAATTTTTGATCAAGCCTCTACAATTAATATTCAAAGTAAACTTTATTATAACCGCCCAATTTCAAATATTGTTTTTATGGGTATGGGGGAGCCTTTGTTAAATTATAAGAATTTAATTCTTGGAATTGATAAAATTACTAGTAAAGAAGGATTGGGAATTTCACCAAAGCGAATAACTGTTTCAACCTCTGGAATTTCAAAATTAATAATAAAAATGGCTGATAATAATGTGAAATTTAATTTAGCTGTTTCATTACATTCTGCGATTGAAGAAACTAGGAATAAAATCATGCCTTTTTCAAAAAAATTCCCTCTTGATGAGTTGTTAGATGCTGTAAAATATTGGTATAAGAAAACGAGAAAAATAGTTACATATGAGTATATAGTTTGGAAAGAAATCAATGACGACATGAATCATATTAGCGCATTGGTTCAATTTTGTAAAGCTTCTCCTTCAAAAGTGAATTTGATAGAATATAACAAGACCGAAAATCCTTTTTTTATTGCTGCTGATGACAAAATAATTAGTAATTATATTTCTGAATTAGAAAAAAATAGAATTCCAGTAACCATAAGAAAATCAAGGGGAAAAGATATTGACGCTGCTTGTGGACAATTAGCAAATAAACTATTAAACTAATAATTTTCATTTATTTTGAATTGTATATTTAATCAATGAAAGAAATCGAAAGAATTAAACTCCCTATTAAACAAGAAATGGAACTTTTTGAGGGAAAGTTTTCAAAATCGATGATTTCAAATGTTCCTCTCTTAAATAGAATTACTCATTACGTAGTAAATAGAAAAGGCAAGCAAATGAGGCCAATGTTTGTGTTTCTTACTGCTAAAATGCTTAGTAATGGAGAAATAAATGAAAAAGTTTTTCGTGCAGCATCTGTGATTGAGTTAATCCATACCGCTACATTAGTTCATGATGATGTTGTTGATTCAAGTAATATAAGAAGAGGTTTCTTTTCATTAAACGCTTTATGGAAAAATAAAATTGCTGTTTTAGTAGGTGATTTTTTATTGTCTAAGGGAATGCTTTTATGTATTGATAATAATGATTTTGATCTTTTGAAATTGATATCAAAGTCAGTTAAAGACATGAGTCAAGGTGAACTTTTACAAATTGAAAAATCTAGAAGATTGGATATTAATGAAGAAGTTTATTTTGAAATTATAAGAAAAAAGACGGCTTCTTTAATTTCTTCATGTTGCGCTTTGGGTGCTGCATCTTCGAACGCTTCTCAAAATAAAATAGATCAACTTGCAAGTTTTGGAGAGAAAATTGGTATCGCATTTCAATTAAAAGATGACCTTTTCGATTATGGAGATAAAAAAATTGGCAAACCAGTTGGTATTGATTTGAAAGAAAAAAAACTAACTCTTCCAATTATTTATTCATTAAATAATTCCTCGAATTCAAAAAAAAGATGGCTTATTGATTGCATTAAAAATCATAATAACAATAAAAAAGTCATTCAAGATGTTATAGAATACGTAAAAGAAAGTGGAGGTATTGAATATACTTTATCCAAACTTAAATTTTTCCGTCTAGAAGCCTTGAAAGAACTTAGGAATCTTCCAAACAATCAGTATAAAGAAAGCTTAACTGATTTGGTCAATTATGTAATTGACAGAGATTACTAATTTTTTTTAATAATCCATTTAAAAACGTTTTTTTTATTTAATTTCAATGGTATATTAAATTAATATTTTGATTTCTAAAAACACCATCGACAAAGTATTTGAGCAATCACGAGTTGAGGAAGTTGTTGGAGATTTTGTTCAATTAAAAAAAGCTGGATCAAACTACAAAGGACTGAGTCCTTTTTCCAATGAAAAAACACCAAGTTTTGTAGTTTCACCAGTAAAACAAATTTGGAAAGATTTTAGTAGCGGAAAGGGTGGAAATTCAATTGCTTTTCTAATGGAGCATGAACATTTCACTTACCCTGAGGCTATAAAGTATTTGGCCAAAAAATATAATATAGAAATTGAAGAAACTCAATTAAATAATGAGGATAAAGAAAAGGCTAGTGAAAGAGAAAGTCTTTATATAGTTTCTGAATTTGCTAAAGATTTTTTTAAAAAATGTCTTGTTGATTCTCAAGAAGGACGTACAATTGGTCTTTCTTATTTTCAAGAAAGAGGATTTTCGAATGAAACTATTGATGATTTTGATTTGGGTTTTTCTCCAAAGGAAATGGGTTATTTTTCAAAAATCGCATTAAAAAAAGGTTACGATAAGAATTTTCTTGAAAAAACAGGACTTTCTATTTTTAATAATAATAATCCAGTAGATAGATTTAGAGGAAGAGTTATTTTTCCAATACACAGTATGTCTGGAAGAATATTAGGTTTTGGAGCAAGAATACTTAATAATGAAATAAAAACAGCTAAATATTTAAATTCACCTGAAAGTTTAATATATAATAAAAGTAAAGTTTTATATGGAATATATTATGCAAAACAACATATAGCAAAGCTTGACAATTGCTATATAGTTGAAGGATATACAGATGTAATTCAACTTCATCAAAAAGGTATAAAAAATGTTGTTTCGTCCTCTGGGACTGCATTAACTAATGATCAAATTACACTGATTAGAAGATTAACTCCTAACATCACCATGTTGTATGATAGTGATAAAGCTGGTGTTAATGCTACTTTAAGAGGCATAGATATGATTTTATCAGCTGGAATGAACGTAAGTATATGTGCTTTTCCTGAAGGTCAAGATCCTGATAGTTTTAGTCAAGAAAAAAGTATTGAGGAAATTAAAGATTTTTTAAATCAAAACTCTAAAGATTTTATTCAATTTAAAGCATCAATTTTAGCAAAAAAAAGCTCTGATGACCCTATTTTAAAAGCTAAAATAATTAATGAAATAGTTTCTAGTGTTTCAGTAATTCCCGATAGAATTAAACAAGAAATATATGTAAAGCATTGTTCTAAAATAATGGATGTTTCTGAAGATGTTTTGTTTAATTCCTTGGCTCAACTTAACAAGAGCGAAGTTTCTTTTCTGTCAAAAAGAAAGGTCACAAAAATTCAAAAAACCCCAAAAAACATAAAAGTTGATATATTATTTGAATTAGAAAAAAAAATAATTGAAATTTTATTACTTTATGGAAATCATAAAGAGAAGTTTGAGGAGGTTATTTTAAAAAACAATAATAATGGTGAGATTATTATGGAACCTACAATTGTAGAATCTTTAGTTTACGAAAAAATATTTCTAGACCTCCAACAAGATGAAATAGAGTTTGCAAATGAATCTTTTAAAACTCTTTACGAGACAATAATTCATGAACTTCAAAAAAACGGTAAATTAGTTTTAGATGTTTTTTTAAATAGTTTGGATTCAGATTTGTCAACTCACGTAACTTCAATTTTAATGAATGAGGATCAATATCAACTTCACGATTGGTTTAGTAAAAATATAGTTGTTAAGGACAAAAAAAAGGTGATTTCTCAATTAGTTTCTGAAACAATACTCAGTTTAAGATCTTATTTAATTAATGAGAAAGTAAAGGAACTTCAAGAATTAACAAATAAAGAATCTGAAAATAATAATGAAATATTAGAAGAAATTACGGATTACTACAAATTAAAATCTTTATTGTCTAAAAAACTTAATAGAGTTTTATAGTTTACCTTAACTCATCTGGCACTAAATAAATTGGAATAGGGTTCATTTTGTGAAGATTCTGTTTGTTGAAGTTGTTTAGTATTTCAAAAATTTCTTTTTTTCTTCCACTGTATTCAAAAGACTTGTTTCCAAAATCTTTTTCTTTCATTGCCCATTCTAGCTCTTCGTAGGAAGCTCCAATTTGATCTTCATCTGTTCTATCATCGTCCCAGAGTCCGTCAGTTGGTTTTGCTATAATTATATCATTAATTATATCTAGCTCTTTAGCAATTGCAAACACTTCAGTTTTATAAAGATCTGCTATTGGACTTATATCAACCCCTCCATCTCCATACTTTGTGTAAAACCCAATTCCAAAATCCTCTACTTTATTTCCAGTTCCGGTAACTAAGCTATTATTTAAACTAGCAAAATAGTATAAAGTAGTCATTCTTAATCTAGACCTTGAATTAGCTAGAGATAATAAATTATTTTTATTTGAATTCTCTTCAACTGAATTTTGGAAAGAGGAAAAAGCGTTAGTCAAATCAATTGATTTAAAAGAGACATTTTTAAAATTTTCTTTTAGCCATTCAATATGTTTTATAGCTCTATTTTGCTCTTCTTTACTTTGAAAAATTGGCAAATCTAAACACAAAACGGGAAGTCCAGTTTTTGCACAAAGAGTTGAAGTTATCGCAGAGTCTACTCCGCCTGAAATTCCAACTACATAGCCATTAGTATTAGATTTTAAGGAGTAATTTTTCAACCAATTTACTATGTTTTTAGCAATTATTTTTGAGTTCATTTATTAAAAAATATTTATACAATTGAAATTATTGAATTAGTTTATATTAAGTTTGAACTTTAATATTATGATTTGTAAAATTAATGGTTTTATGACTGATTATAAAATTTACAAAGTTATTTTGTTTTATTTTTTAATTATTTTTTCAGGATGTGAGTCAAGAAGCTCTAATGACAATATAACTATTAACCGCTTTGAACACGAATTTTATAACTCTAATGAGGAAAACCTTGATTTACTAATTAAAAAATACCCATATCTTTTTCCTAATAAATATCCAATTGAAACTTGGAAATCTTATCTGAAGGATTCAACTAGATTAAGTGTGTATAAAGAAAGTTCAAAAGTTTTTAAGGATTTTAAAGTCACAGGGAATGAAATTCTTAAAATATTTTTAAAATTAGAAGAAATTTTCCCAGAATTTAAAAAACCTAAAGTAATTACTTTGAACTCTCTATCAGATTATGAAAGTAGAATTATATATGCCGATTCTCTTTTACTGATTTCTCTTGATTCTTATTTAGGTGAAAGTTATTATACTGATTTACCAGCATATATCTCTCTAAATATGAATAAGAAATATCTATCAAACGATGTAGCAGAAAAAATTGCTGAAAAGTATGTTAAAAAACCTAATGACAGAACTTTACTTGGTGAAATGATATATCATGGTAAAATTTTGTATTTAAATAAGTACCTAACTTCGTTTAATGAGGATTATTTAATTTTTCATTCTAGTGCAGAGAAAATTAAATGGGCTGAAGAAAACGAATATAATATTTGGGCATTTTTTATTGAAAATAATTTTTTATTTAACACAAAAAATGATTTGAAATCAAGATTTATTTCCTTCTCTCCTTTTTCTAAATTTAATCTAGATATTGATAAGTCCTCACCTGGAAGTATTGGTAAATGGATTGGATATAAAATTGTTGATTCTTTTATGAAAAATAACAATTCTGATTTAAAAGATTTATTGAATGAGGATTATTATAAAATATTTACTAAATCAAAATACAAACCTAAAAAAAAATGAAAAAAACTCGTATCTCATTCGATGTAAAATTAGATGAAAATAAAGTTCCTGAAAAAATTCAATGGTCTGCTCCAGATGGAGGAGTTAACAGTGAAGAATCTAAAGCTGTTTTTTTATCTGTTTGGAATCACAACAAACAAGAAACACTTAAAATTGATTTGTGGACTAAAGATATGCCCTTAGATCAAATGAATGTTTTTTTTCATCAAACATTGGTAAGCATGAGTGAAACATTTTTTAAAGCTACTCAAAACGAAAAGATGACAGACGCTTTCAAACAGTTTTGTGAATATTTCGCAGAGAATTTACAACTACAATCACCAGACAAGAGACCTAGAGATTAATTAAATCTAAAAGTTCATTTCTACCTTTTTTTGTCTTTGAGGAGCTGACAATATATTCTGGGGAAATTTTTAATTTAGTAAAAATAGTTTCAATATATTTTTTAGCTTTTTCACACTTTTCGATTAGTTTTAGCTTGTCCTCTTTTGTAAATATTATTTTAAAGTTTATGTTATTTTTTTTCAACCAGTTCATAAACTCGATGTCAATTTCCTGTGGGTGTAGTCTAATATCGATTAAAACAAATGTTATGGAAATATTCATTCTGTTTGTGAAATAGTCAACGATAATATTCTCGATTTTCTTTTTTTCTTTTTTCGAAATTTTAGCATAACCATATCCCGGTAAATCGACTAAAAACCAATTATTGTTTATTAAAAAATGATTTATTAATAAAGTTTTTCCAGGATTACCAGAAATCTTAGCAAGCTTTTTGTTCAGAGTAAGCATATTAATAAGCGATGACTTACCAACATTAGATCTTCCTATAAATGCAAATTCAGGAAAATTATTATTTGGGCATTCATTAGTACTTAAACTACTTTTTATAAATTTACTGGATTTAATGATCATGGCTAAAAACTTTTTTCAGCAAACCATTTTTTAACTACTCCGTTAAATTCATTAGAATGTTCCATCATAGGAGCGTGTCCACATTTTTTAATCCAATATAACTTTGAATCTGGAAGTAATTCATTAAATTCTTTTGCCACATTTGGAGGTGTTACTTTATCATTTTCTCCCCAAATTAATGCTACAGGAACTTTAATACTTGGAAGGTCTTTTGCCATATTATGACGTATTGCACTTTTAGCCATAGCTAAAATTCTAATCACCTTTCTTCTGTTGTTTACTGACTCAAACACTTCGTCTACCACTTCCTTTGTAGCTATTTTTGGAGAGTAAAACACATCCTCTGTCTTTTTTTTAATAAAATCATAATTACCTCTCTTAGGGTATGTATCCCCCATTGCATTTTCATAAAGTCCTGAGCTACCTGTAAGAACTAGAGCCTTGGTATACTGGGGGAAAAGCTTTGCATGAAGAAGCCCAACATGTCCTCCAAGAGAATTTCCTATTAAAATAGCATTATCGAGTTTTAAAAATTTTATAAAATTATTTATAAAATTTGCAAAATATTTCACGTTAGTGTCAAGAAGGGATGCTGTGTATATAGGTAATTCTGGCATATATACTTGATAGCCTAAAGTAGGAAAGTATGAAATAAATCCTTCAAAATTTCCAAGACCACCCATTAATCCGTGAAGAATTATGATTGGTTTCCCTTTTCCACTTGTTAGGTATTTAAAGCCTCCGTTTTCTATGTGTTGTTTATCAATCATTAAAAAAATTAAACTATAAACAAATATAGTTAATTAGGATTTATAAAATTTTAACCATATTCTGTTTTTTTAACCTAATAATATAAGATTAAATTATTGGCATTCAATTATTTATGTTTATTAAATTACTTGATAATTATTTTATTAACAAAGTGGTAAAAAGTGGTAAAAAGTGGTAAAATTTCGATATATTTGAGTTTACACCTAAAAATATAGATGGTTAATTTAATTGGGACATTCGAGTGTAAGGCAGATGTTAAAGGTCGTCTTATGCTCCCTATATCTATTAAAAGACAATTAGGTAATCAAATTAATGAGAGTTTTATTTTAAAAAGATCTGTATTTCAGCGCTGTTTAGAGTTGCATCCATATAGTGAATGGAAGTTGACAATGGACAAGGTTAATAAGCTTAATAGATTTTTAAAAAAAAACAATGATTTCATTAGAATGTATACTGCGGGAGTAAGAGTTGTTGATTTGGATAGTAATGGAAGAATCTTAATTCCAAAGGATTTGTTAAAAACACATTTTTCTAAAAACAATCTTGTTTTAACTAGTGCAATAAACATGGTTGAAATTTGGGACAAAGAGTCTTATGAAAAAGTTATAAATAATTCTGAAATAGATTTTGCAGATTTATCTGAGAAAGTAATGGGAAATCAAGAAAATAATGTATCATAACCCTGTAATGCTTAATGAAACTATAGAGTGTCTTGAGTTAAAGGAGGATGGAGTTTATGTTGATTTAACATTTGGAGGAGGAGGCCATTCAAAAGCTATTTTAAATGTTCTAGGAAATAACGGGAAGTTATTGGCTTTTGATCAAGATCTAGATGCAATTGAAAATAATATTTCAGATGATAGACTTTTATTGATTAATCAAAACTTTAAGTTTTTAAAACAAAATTTAAATTATCATGGCTACCCTATGGTTGATGGTATACTAGCTGATTTAGGGGTTTCGTCTTATCAATTTGACAAACCTGAAAGAGGTTTTTCTATTAGACATGAATCGAAGTTAGATATGAGAATGAATAAGAACGGAGAGTTAAATGCTTCAGAAATATTAAATAACTATTCTGAGGCTGAATTATCAAAAATATTTCATGAATACTCCGATCTAAGAAATTCAAGATCAATAGCAAAATTAATTATTGAGAAAAGAAATGAAAATAAAATTATTTCAACTGAGCAGTTTAATAAAATCCTAGATCCATTTCTTTCAAAAGGATATGAAAATAAAACATTAGCTAAAATATACCAAGCATTAAGAATTGAGGTTAATGATGAAATTGAAACTTTAAAAAAGTTGTTAGTTCAACTGCCAGATGTTTTAAAGAAGGGGGGTAAAGTTGTTATAATAACATATCATTCAGTTGAAGATAGAATAGTAAAAAGATTTATTCAAAATGGATGTTTTGAATCGGAACCATTAAAAGATGATTTTGGTAAATATAAATTACCATTTAAAAGGTCTTTTAAATTCAAATCGCCTAGTGTAATGGAAATTAAGAAAAACAGTAGATCTAGAAGCGCAAAGTTAAGGTCAGCACAAAAATTATGAACAAAATAAATAAAATAGTTCTAGGAAATTTTTTAATTGAAGAAGGTTCATTAAAAAATTGGAGATTTATAATATTTCTATTTTCACTGGCAATTATAATGATTTTTTCCTCTCATTCAGTTGATAAAAAAATCATATCAATTGCTGATTTAAAATATGAAATTTCTGTTTTGGAAAGTGAGTTTTTAGAAAACAGAAAAAGTGTGATGAGATTAAAAATGGAATCAAATGTTGCATCATTTATGATAGAAAGAGAAATAAAGAGTTCGAAAAACCCTCCAAAAAAAGTAATTATACATTAATGTTAACCAATCAAAAAAACTTTTTGTACAGGCTGTATTTTGTTGCTAGTATTCTAGTTTTTTTAGGTTTAGGTATTGGTTATAAAATTTTTCAAATTCAATTTTTAGAAGGGGAAAAGTTTAGAAACTTAGCTAAGGAAAAAACAATTAAAAATTTTATTATTTCTCCTAAAAGAGGGAATATTTATTCAGATGACGGTAGTTTATTAGCTTCTTCATCAACAAATTATGATATATATTTTGATGCAGTAACTGTATCAGATAAAAATTTTAATAGATTTGTCAATCCTCTATCTAATGCATTATCTGTAAAATTAAACAAACCCTCAATTTATTTCAAAAACTCTTTAGTTAATGCAAAAAAACTTAAAAAGAGATATCATTTAATAGCTAGAAATATTTCTATAAATGTTTTGAATGATGTTAAACGAATGCCTTTATTCAAAATGGGTGGGGTTGGAGGCGGTTTGATTATTGAAAAAAAAATATTTAGAGAATACCCATTGGGTAAAATAGCAGAAAGAACAGTTGGATATGAAAGAAAAAATAATAAAAATATTTATGTAGGAGTTGGCTTGGAACATGCATATGGTGAAGTTTTGAGGGGAAAGAATGGTTCTCAACTAATGCAAAAAATATCAAATGGAAAATGGAAACCTATTGAAAGTTCGGGTGAAATAGAACCTAAAGCAGGTTTAGATATAGTTAGCACTATAAATGTTGGTTTTCAGGATATTGTTCATCATTCACTTTTATCACAGCTAGAAAAGTTTGAAGCGGATCATGGTTCTGTTGTTGTAATGGAAACTAAAACAGGAGCAATTAAAGCTATTTCAAATTTAGGAAGAACTTCCGAAGGTAAATATTATGAAAAATTAAATTATGCTGTAGGTGAATCTCATGAACCAGGATCTACTTTTAAATTAATGGCAATGATAGCTGCTTTAGAAGATAATGTTATTGATTCTTCTACATTGATAGATACGAAAGATGGAATATTATCATTTTATGGAAGTAAAGTGAGAGATTCAAAAAAAGGAGGATACGGTAAAATAACAGCAAATGATGTATTCAAGTTTTCATCAAATACAGGAATTGTAGATATAATAACCAAGGGATATTCGAAAAATCCTAAGAAATTTACAGACAGACTATATAATATGGGTTTAAACTCTACTTTAAATTTATCAATAAAAGGCGAAGGTATACCTAAAATTCCAGATCCAAAAGATAAAAGCTGGAATGGTCTTTCATTACCATGGATGGCATATGGCTATGGAGTTTCACTTACTCCGCTTCAAACATTAGCATTTTATAATGCAGTTGCAAATGGTGGTGAATTACTAAAACCAGTTTTTATAAATAAATTAAGTTCTATTAACCTTATAAATAATGTTTCTAATAAAATTGTATTAAACCCCTCTATTTGTTCTAAAGAAACTTTATCAAAAGTGAAATTAATGATGGAAAGTGTGGTGAACGATGAGGGAGGAACTGCTTATAACATAAAATCAGATGAATTTAAAATTGCAGGTAAAACAGGTACTTGTCAAGTAGATTATAATACAGATAATGTACAATATATTTCAACCTTTGTTGGTTATTTTCCAGCAGATAAACCAAAGTATTCATGTATTGTAGTTATTCATAAACCAAACAAAAGTAAAGGATATTATGGTTCAACTGTTGCAGCACCAGTATTTAAAAAAATAGCAGAAAAATTATATTCTATAACACCTCAAATTAAATCTGAAATCACTTGGAATGATGTTATTCAAAATAAATTAAAGAACAAGCAATTAAAAATAGAGTTTAAAAATGGGGAGATTAAAAATATAAAAGGAAAGAACTTCAATGAGGTTTTGCCAATACTAGAAAATTCTGGTTTTAATGTCGATTATAAAGGGGATGGATTAAAAGTTAAAAAATATAATATCATTAAAAATTCAAATCATAAAAAAATCATATTAGAATTGACATGAAAATTTTAAAAGATATACTCTATAAAGTGAATATTGATTCGGTTATTGGATCAACTGAAATAAGAATAAATAAAATAGAATTTAATTCTTTAAAAATTCATAAAAATGATTTATTTGTTGCTATTTCTGGAAATATTTTAGATGGTAACCAATTTATTTTACAAGCTATTAAAAAAGGTGCTAGAGTTATTTTATGTGAAATATTGCCAGATATAATAATTAAGAATATTACCTATGTAAAAGTTAAAGACATCAGAGAATCACTTTCTTTGATATGTGCTAATTACTATGGTAATCCATCAAAAAAATTAAATCTTGTTGGAATAACAGGAACTAATGGAAAAACCACTACTGCAAACTTAATGTTTCAGTTGTTTGGATTATTTGATTTTAAGGTTGGTTTAATTTCAACAAACAAAATTATAATAGGTAATAAAAAAATAGAATCTGAACTCACAACACCTGACCCGTTAACTCTTAATAAGGTATTATTCCAAATGGTTGAATCTAATATTCAATTTTGTTTTATGGAAGTTTCTTCTCATTCGATTCAACAAAAAAGGATTTATGGATTACATTTCAAAGCTGGAGTTTTTACAAATCTTTCCCATGATCATTTAGATTACCATAAGACATTTAGTGAATACAGAAACGTTAAAAAGATTTTTTTTGATTCTTTAAATGACAGTTCATTTGCTATTGTAAATACTGATGACAAGAATGGTAATTATATGGTACAAAATTCAAAAGCTAAAGTCTATAGATATGCATTAAAATCAAAAGCAGATTTTTCTTTAAAAATTTTTGAAAAAGACTTTAATGGAATGAAGATGTCTATAAATGGTTCAGAAATTTGGACAAAATTAATTGGCGAGTTTAATGCTTATAATATTTTGGCTACTTACAGTTTGGCTAAGATACTTGGATTTAGTGAAGATAAATTATTAAATAATATTAGTGCTTTAAATACTGTTGAGGGAAGGTTTGAGAAAGTCATAAGTAACCGAGAGAATAAAACAGGAATAGTTGATTATGCTCATAGTCCAGATTCAATCAAAAAGATATTACAAACATTAAATGAGTTAAAGAAAAATGATGAATCAATTATTACCGTAATTGGGTGTGGAGGAGATAGAGATATAAACAAAAGACCTTTGATGGGTGGAATTGCCGCTTCTTTGAGTGATAAAGTAGTTTTTACATCTGATAATCCAAGGTTTGAAGATCCAAAAATAATTATTGAACAAATTAAATCTGGTGTAGATAAAAATGACTTACATAAGGTAACATCTTTTATAGATAGAAAAAAAGCTATAAAGTTTGCTTGTGAAATTAATGGAAGAAATGATGTGATTTTAGTTGCAGGAAAAGGTCATGAAAAATTTCAAATAAAAGGAAATAGTAAAATTGAGTTTGATGACAAAAAAGTACTTCAGGAATTTTTAAAAAACGAAAAATAATATGTTATATTTTTTATTTGAATACTTAGAACTAAAATATCAATTACCAGGTGCAGGTTTGTTTAAATACTTATCATTTAGATCTGCATTAGCATTTATTTTATCATTAATGCTCTCAATTAAATATGGGAAGAACATTATTAACTTTCTTAAAAGAAAACAAATAGGAGAAACAGTCAGAGATTTAGGTCTCATGGGTCAAAAAGAAAAATCAGGAACTCCAACCATGGGTGGTTTGATAATAATTATTGCGACAATAATACCAGTTTTATTGTTCTCTAATTTTAAAAATATTTATATAATTATATTAATATTTACCACAATTTGGTTAGGATTTATTGGATTTTTAGATGATTACATTAAGGTTTTTAAAAAAAATAAAGATGGTCTTAAAGGAAAATTTAAAATAATTGGACAAATCTCTTTAGGATTTATAATAGGATTGACTCTGTTTTATCATCAAGATGTTACAATTAAAGATCAAAATAAAATTAGTAATATTGAGGAAATAGTTGAATATAAATCAACAAAAACTACCCTTCCTTTTTTAAAAGATAATGAATTTGATTATTCATATTTAACAACTTGGACTGGACATAAATCAAACAAACTTAATTTAATAGTATTTGTATTTTTTGTAATACTAATTATTAGCTCTGTATCAAATGGAGCAAATCTGACAGATGGAGTAGATGGTTTAGCTGCAGGTTCATCTGTCATTATTTCTCTCACTCTTGGTGTTTTTGCCTGGATTTCAGGAAATATAATTTTTTCAGACTATTTAAATATTATGTATATACCAAGGGTTAGTGAGGTAGTTATTTTTATCTCTGCATTTATTGGCGGCCTAATTGGGTTTTTATGGTACAATGCTTTTCCTGCTCAAATATTTATGGGAGATACTGGAAGTTTGACTATTGGAGGAGTAATAGCAGTAATAGCAATAATTATTAGAAAAGAGCTACTTCTCCCCTTAATTTGTGGGATTTTTTTAATCGAAACTCTATCGGTTATAATTCAGGTAAGTTATTTTAAGTATACAAAAAACAGATTAGGAATTGGGAAAAGAATATTCTTAATGTCTCCAATTCATCATCACTTTCAAAAACTTGGTTATCATGAAAGTAAAATAGTAGTTAGATTTTGGATTATTGGAATACTAATGGCAATTCTCTCGTTAATAACATTAAAAATTAGATAGCGTGAAAGATAATTTAATTGTTTTAGGTGGGGGTGAAAGTGGAGTTGGAGCTGCTTATTTAGCTAGCCAGAACGGAATTTCTGTTTTTTTATCTGATAAAAATTTAATTAAATCAAAATATAAAAAAATATTGATTGATAATGAAATAGAGTTTGAAGAGGGTAGACATAGTTTAGATAAAGTTTTAAAAGCAAGTGAAATTATTAAAAGCCCTGGGATTCCTAGTGATTCTAGTTTAATAAGCCATGTTATAAGAAATAACATTCCAATAATTTCCGAAGTTGAATTTGCCAGTAGATTCACAAATGCAAAAATAATTGGAGTGACTGGATCAAATGGAAAAACAACCACTACAAGCCTAATCTATCACATTCTTAAATCTTCAGGTCTAAATGTTGGTATAGGAGGAAATATTGGTAATAGTTTTGCTTTTTTAATTGCAAACAACGATTTTGATTACATTGTTTTGGAGTTAAGTAGTTTCCAATTGGAGGGAGTTTCTAAATTTAAACCAATTATAGCGGTAATCACTAACCTTTCACCCGACCATTTAGAAAGATATGAGTTTAGTTTCAAAAAATATATTGATGCTAAATTTAAAATAATTTCTAATCAAACAAGTTCTGATTTTCTCATTTATAATGGACAAGATGTTAGAATTAAAGAAGAATTAAGGTTTAGACAAATAATCTCTTCAAAAATACCTTTCTCTAATTCAAAAGGTAATATGTGCAATCAAACCTACTCAGAAAATAATAATATAAAATCTGAAATAAATAAAAATAAATTTATGATATCATTAGAAAATTTATCCTTAAAAGGAAAGCATAATGTTCAAAATAGTATGGCAGCTGCAACTGTTGCTCAATTATTAAATATTACAAATCAAGATTTAAAAGAATCTCTAAGTAATTTTCAGTCTATCAATCATCGAATGGAACAGGTACTGACTATTCAAAAAGTTAAATATATAAATGATTCTAAAGCAACTAATGTAAATGCTGTTTATTATGCTCTAGATTCAATGAAAAGTTCAACTGTTTGGATTGTTGGTGGAGTAGATAAGGGCAATAATTATAATGAATTATTACCATTAGTGAGAGAAAAAGTAAAAGCTATAATTTGTTTGGGTCTAGACAATAAAAAAATTATTGATACTTTTTCTTCCATTTCAGATTTAATAATAGAAACTCCAAGTATGATTCAGGCTGTAAATTCTGCATACAGAATTGCAAAACCAAATGATGTTGTATTACTCTCGCCAGCATGTTCAAGTTTTGATTTGTTTGAAAACTTTGAGGATCGAGGAAATCAATTTAAAGAATGCGTTAGAAAACTTTGATGGGAATGATTTTAGAAAAAATAAAAGGTGATAAAATAATATGGACAATTGTGTCTTTGTTAGCTTTTTTTTCATTTTTGCCCGTTTATAGTGCTAGCTCAAATTTTGGAAATGATCTTATTTTTTCAAATATGATTAAACATGTGGCAATTATTTTTATTGGAATTTTAATTATGTATGCCACTCATTTAGTTCCTTATAAATATTTCAAGGGCTTATCAGTTATTGGATTGCCTGTGATAATTATTTTATTATTGCTTACAGCTTTACAAGGTAATGTTATTGATGGTGCAAATGCAAGTAGATGGATTAAATTGCCTGTTGTTGGCTTGTCATTTCAACCTTCTTCTATGGCAATCGTAATATTGATGGTATATACGGCTTTTTACCTATCAAAAAACTATAGTCAAAAAATAAAGTTTACTAAATCAATTTTACCACTTTGGTTGCCAATATCTATAGTTATTTTGTTGATTTTACCATCAAATTTTTCTACTGCTGCAATGATATTTTTAATGATTTTGACTCTAATATTTATTGGTCGATATCCAATTAAATATTTAATAGCTATAATTTTTTCAGGAATCTTTATTTTAATATTTTTTATTCTTTTAACTAAAAGTTATCCCGAAATGATGCCGAATAGAGTAGATACTTGGACCAAGCGAATAGAAAATTATTTAGGCTCAGAAAGTGACGAGGCAAACTATCAAATTATTAGAGCTAAATCGGCTATCGCTAATGGTTCAGTTTTTGGAGTTGGAGCTGGAAAAAGTTCTATGAAAAATTTATTACCACAAAGCACTTCTGACTTTATTTATGCTATAATTACAGAAGAATATGGTACAATTGGTGCAGTTTCTATTTTATTGTTATATACGTGGCTTTTGTTTAGGATTATTGTAGTGTCATATAAATCAGAAACTGTTTTTGGACAATTACTAGCTTTAGGTGTAGGATTGCCGATTATTTTCCAAGCATATTTAAATATGGGTGTAGCAGTACAACTTTTTCCCGTAACTGGTCAACCACTTCCTTTAATAAGTACTGGTGGAACATCAATTTGGATGACATTTATGGCTATTGGAATAGTTTTAAGTGTTAGTGTAAATAAAAATGGCTCAGAAAAAACAAATGATAGTAACCCTTTAAAAGTTTTAAGTGAAGATATATAGATTTTTAATTTCTGGCGGAGGAACTGGTGGGCATATATACCCTGCAATTTCTATTGCAGATGAATTATCAAAAAGTTTTATTTCTTCAGAAATTTTATTTGTTGGTTCTATTGATAGAATGGAGATGAACAAGGTCCCTGAACACGGTTATAATATTAAAGGTTTATGGATAAGTGGAATCAAACGAAAGATACATTTTTCTAATTTATTAATCCCTTTTAAAATATTACATAGTTTAATCAAATCTTATTTAATTATTAAAAAATTTAAACCTGATTTTGTAATAGGCACAGGAGGGTTTGCTAGTGGTCCTATTTTGTATGTCGCTTCAAAACTAAAGTTACCTACACTTATTCAGGAACAAAATTCCTATGCAGGACTAACCAATAAAATTTTATCAAACTCTGTTGAAACAATTTGTGTCGCTTACGATAATATGAGTAAATACTTTCCCTCTAATAAAATATTTTTTACAGGTAATCCTATTCGAAAGGAAATTTATGAATCAAAAATTTCTAAAAAAGAATCGGATGATTATTTCGATATTTCTAGACCCAACAAGGTCTTATTAGTCCTGGGAGGAAGTTTAGGTGCGAAATGTATCAATGAATTTATTTCTAAAAATTTAGAATTTTTTAATAATAATAAAATTGAGATTATTTGGCAATGCGGAAATATATATTATGATAGATATAAAAAATATAATTCTCAAAAAGTCAAACTATTTCCTTTTATAAAAGACATAAACAAAGCTTATAATTCGGCAGATTATATTATTTCAAGATCTGGAGCTAGTGTAATTTCTGAACTATGTATTGTTGCTAAGCCAGTTATTTTTGTCCCATCACCAAATTTAACTGAGGATCATCAGACAAAAAATGCAATAAATATTGTTAAAAATAACGCTGCAGTTATGGTAAAGGAAAAAGATTTAAATAAAATGTTTTTTAGTGTATTTAAAAAAATAATTAATGATGAAAGTTACAGTAAAGAGCTTTCTAAATCCATAAAGTTATTGGCAAAACCTGATGCAACAAATAGAATTGTTGAACAAATTAAGAGAAGATTGAAAAATGGAAATAAATTATAGTAAAGTATATTTTATTGGTATTGGTGGTATTGGAATGTCTTCTATTGCTTTATATTTTTTAAATAGCGGAAAATTAGTAGCTGGTTATGATAAAACAAAAACAGACTTAACACAAACTTTAATAAATAATGGAGTGCACATCAACTTTAATTTAAATTTGAATAATATACCCTCTCATTTTATGGATTGTTCAAACACATTAATTGTGTATACACCAGCTATTTCAAATGATAATATTCAATTAGATTATTTTGTAAAAAATGGTTTTCATGTTTTAAAAAGATCACAAGTTTTAGGGCTTATTTCTCAAAATAAATTTTGTATAGCAATAGCTGGAACACACGGAAAAACAACAACTTCAACTATTTTATCACATTTGCTTTATGAAAATAACATCAGCTTTACATCCTTTATTGGTGGGATTTCAGAAAATTACAATAGTAATTTGATTGAAAATGGACAAGAGATAGTGCTAGTTGAGGCTGACGAATTTGACAGATCATTTCTAACTTTAAAACCTAATATAGCGTGTATAACATCAATTGATTCCGATCATTTAGATGTTTATAATTCAGCAAAAGAATTGCAGGAAACTTTTAAAGAATTTGCTGATAATTTAGAAAAAGATGGAGTCCTTTTTAAAAGTTTTGATTTGCCGATAAATGGAATTGATTATGGTTTTAGTCCTAAAGCGGACTATTCTGTTGAAAACTATAGAGTTGAAGATGATTGCGTTTATTTTGATGTTAAATATCCAAATTCATTATGTAAAAATATTAAGTTTAATATGCCTGGTAAGCACAATGTGTGTAATGCATTAGCTGCTTTTGCAATTTGCAAGAACTTAAAAATTAATGATGATGATTTGGTTAAATCTTTTGGAACATTTAAAGGGGTAAAAAGAAGGTTTAGCTATGTGTTAAAATCCCCTAAGATATTGATAGATGATTATGCTCATCATCCTAAAGAAATCAAAGCAATAAGTGACTCTGTTTATTCGTTATATCCCACAAAAAAAATAATGGCAGTTTTTCAACCTCATTTATTTTCAAGAACTAAAGATTTTATGGATGATTTTGCATATGAGTTATCAAAGTTTAATGAGATAGTATTAATGAATATTTATCCAGCAAGAGAAGACCCTATTATTGGAATTGATTCAAAAGAACTGTTAAATAGAATTGATAATAATAAAAAAATATTACTTGAAAGGGATGACTTAACAGATTATATTATTAAATCTGAATCTGATGTAATAGTAGTTATGGGTGCTGGTGATATTTCAAAGGAAGTAGAAAAAATTAAAAATGCAATATTAAATTAAAATGAGATTAAGAGTACTGAAATTATTGACAATGTTTTTTTTAGTTATTTTTTTAGCAGCTTTTAGTATAGTTAGAAATGGAGAAAGAACAATTGATTTTGACAGTATAAATTACCTAGATTCTAAATTTAAGTTTATATCTGTAGAATCGGTTGATAAATTGTTAAAACAAAGTGATTCCATTTCTTTAAAGCTTATGAAAAGAAATTTAAATTTGGGGAGTTTAGAAAGAATAATTAATAAGAATGCATTTATATATTCTGCTGAAGTTTCGTTGAGTTTAGATAGTAAAATAGGTATTAAAATTATAGAAAAAGAACCAGTGTTTAGAGTTTTAAAGGACAAATATTATATTGATTCAAGTGGAGATAAAATGCCATTATCTAAAAATTATTCAGAAAGAATCCCTTTGATTTTAAAAGACATTGATTCTACTAAATTGATAAGTTTAGGTATGTTGGGTGATTATTTTAAAAATGACAATTTTTTAAATGATCATATAATAGGCTTAGAAATTATAAATAATGAATTTATTTTTCATGTAAATAATTTTTCTTATGTAGTTAAAATGAAAGATTTAAATCAATACAAAAATCGATTTAAAAATTATAAAGCATTTTATAAATCTGCATTAAATGACAGTATTTTAGATAAAGCAAGTTCAATTAATTTGAATTTTAGGAATCAAGTAATTGTTCAAAAAAAATAATATGGAAGGAAAAAATTTATTTGTAGGATTGGATATTGGTACTACAAAAATAGTAGCAATGATTGGTTCATTAAATGAGTACAATAAATTAAAAATTATTGGAATTGGAAAATCTAAAAGTCTTGGAGTTCATCGTGGTGTAGTTAATAACATAACCCAAACCATTCAATCAATTCAAGCTGCAATTCAAGAAGCCGAGTCAGATTCATCTGAAAAAATTGAAAAAGTAATTGTAGGTATTGCAGGTCAGCATATAAGAAGTTTACAACATAGTGATTACATAACCAGAATAAATTCTGATCAAGTTATTGATCAGGATGATTTAGAAAGTCTAATAAACCAGGTTTATAAATTAGTTATGCTTCCTGGCGAAGAAATTATTCACGTCCTTCCTCAGGAATATAAAGTTGATGGACAAGGAGAAATTAAAGAACCTATAGGAATGTTTGGCGGAAGATTAGAGGCGAATTTTCATGTTGTAGTTGGTCAGGTTTCATCAATAAAAAATATTGCTAGGTGTATAAAAAGTGCTGGAATTGATTTTGAAGGAATTACTCTCGAACCCATAGCTTCTTCAGATGCTGTTCTAAGTCAAGAAGAAAAAGAAGCCGGGGTTGCTTTAATTGATATCGGAGGAGGAACAACAGACTTGGCTATTTTTAAAGATGGAATAATTAGACACACATCGGTAATTCCGTTTGGAGGAAATGTTATCACTGATGATATAAAAGAGGGGTGTTCTATTATTGAAAAACAAGCTGAATTATTAAAAGTTAAGTTTGGTTCGGCTTGGCCAGGAGAAAATAAAGAAAATGAAATTGTTTCGATTCCAGGTCTTAGAGGAAGAGAACCAAAAGAAATTACTCTTAAAAACTTATCCAAAATAATACATGCTAGAGTTGTTGAAATTATTGAACAAGTTTATATCGAAATTAAAAACTACGGACATGAAGAACAAAAAAAGAAGTTAATAGGAGGAATTGTTCTGACTGGGGGAGGAAGTCAACTCAAACATCTCAAACAATTAGTCGAATATATTACAGGAATGGATACAAGACTTGGTTATCCAAGTGAACATTTAGCTGGCAATAACTCAATTGAGATTTCAAGCCCAATGTATGCTACTGCAGTAGGTCTTGTCATGAATTCAACTAAAGTTAAAAAAAATAAGGATAACGAAAATATTGAAGATAATAATGAATTAAATAATAATATTGAAAATAATGGTGAAGTTGAAGTAAACGAAAGAACAACCATTTTTGAAAGATTTACTGAGTCACTTAAAACTTTTTTAGATAACGCCGAATAAAAAAATAATTATGCAATTAAATCCAGAAATTAATAATCTCCCATTTGATTTACCCAAAAATCAGAGTAACGTAATTAAGGTAATAGGAGTTGGTGGAGGAGGAAGTAATGCAATTAACTATATGCATTCCAAAGGAATAAAAGGAGTAGATTTTGTAGTCTGTAATACAGATTCTCAAGCATTAGAAAATAGTCCTGTAGAAAATAAAATTCAACTTGGAATAACTCTTACTGAGGGTTTAGGTGCGGGTGCAAATCCTAAAATTGGGGAACAAGCAGCTGTTGAAAGTTTTGATGATATTAGAAAAATGTTTGAAACCAATACTAAAATGGTTTTCATTACGGCAGGTATGGGTGGAGGAACTGGTACTGGTGCTGCTCCAATTATTTCAAAACTTGCTAAAGAAATGGATATTTTGACCGTAGGAATTGTAACAATGCCATTTCAATTTGAGGGTAAAATAAGATCTGAACAAGCTAAAATTGGAGTAGATAAGTTAAGAAAGCAAGTAGATGCATTAATTGTTATTAATAATAATAAACTAAGAGATATATATGGAAATTTAGGTTTTAAAGAAGGTTTTGCTAAAGCAGATGAAGTATTGGCGACTGCTTCTAAAGGAATTGCAGAAGTTATTACCCATCATTATACTCAAAATATTGATTTAAAAGATGCAAAAACAGTTTTACATAATAGTGGAAACGCAATAATGGGATCTTCTGTTGCTTCTGGTTCAAAAAGATCAATTGAGGCTATTTCTTCTGCATTGGATTCTCCTTTGTTAAATGATAATAGGATAACAGGCGCTAAAAACGTATTACTATTAATTGTTTCAGGAAAAGAAGAAATTACAATAGATGAAATAGGTTTAATAAATGATTATATACAAGAGAGAGCTGGTCACGGCGCTAATATAATTATGGGAGTAGGAGAAGATGATTTATTAGAAAGTTCTATTTCTGTAACTGTGATAGCAACTGGGTTTGACCCTAATCAACAAGAGGAAATCTTACATACAGATCCTAAAAAAATTATTCACAGCTTGGATGATAATAAAGAGATAATACAAAATTTTAATGATGATAATGATTCAGAAGAAAAAATTCCCCTTCAATTTGATTTTTCATCTCATTCAATTGATTTTAAAAACACAGATATATCGTTAGACTCAACTAATAAAATTAATATTGATAATCAGAGAGTTGAATCTGAAATGATATCTAAAAATAAAATCAATAAAATGGAGGTTTCTTTTGAAGAAATAAATTTTGATATGAATATCAAAGAAGAAGAAATTGTAATTGATGATATGTCATTTAATGTAAATGAACCTGAACTAGTTGAATCTGCAGACCAGGTTTCTTTAGATTTTGATATGCCAATCGTTAAACATAATGAGTATTCAGATAAAATAGTTCATGAGCTTATTGAAGATGTAAATGATATAATCGTGAATGATCCAGTTCATATTATTCCAGTAAATGAAGTAAATGGAGCCGATATAAAAAAATCTGGGATTGACGACTATGCTAAATTAAAAGATCAATCTAATTCTTTGGAAATAAATGAGAATAAAAGAGTTTTTAATCCTATTAATAGTTCAATAGCTGAAGGCTTGGCAAAAAGAACTGAAGCTAGAAAAATAAAATTAAAAGAGTATAACTATAATTTTTCTAAAGCTAAAAGAATATCAGAAATGGAAAATGAACCTGCTTTTAAACGTGCGGGAGTCGATTTAAATGAATTTGAATCTACAAAAGCTTCTAGGACAAGTGTTAGTGAGGATTCAAATGGAGAAATTAATCTTAGAACAAATAATTCATTTTTACATGACAATGTTGATTAGTCTTTTTTAAACTAAATTTGTTAAAAAATATTTGATGGCATTAATCGATAAAATATCAGAATCTATAATGGTTTCAATGAAAGAAAAAGATACGGTTTCTTTAGAATCTTTAAGGGCTGTTAAATCTGCATTGCTTTTAGCTCAAACTCAAAAAGGAAACTCATCAGGCGTTTCGAAAGAGGATGAAATTAAAATTTTGCAAAAATTAGTTAAGCAAAGAAAAGAAAGTGCAGAGATTTATATCTCTCAAAATCGTTCTGAGCTTGCTGAAGTTGAGTTTAATCAATATAAAATAATCGAACGTTTTTTACCTAAACAAATGAGTGTAGATGAGATTGAAAAAATTATATCAGATTTAATAAATAAAACTGGGGCATCTGGAATGAAAGACATGGGTAAAATCATGGGAATGGCATCCAAACAATTATCTGGTACGGCAGATGGAAAAACTATTTCTAATATAGTCCGGACTAAACTTTCTTAAATTACATGGCTCAGTAGTTCAACTGGATAGAATATCAGATTTCGGCTCTGAGGGTTGGGGGTTCGAATCCTCCCTGAGTCACAAAATACTCCTCACTTAATTAGTGAGGTTTTTTTAATGTTTTATTAAAAGTAAGGTAAACATCCATTGAGAAAATCTTTTTACATGATGCAAAATAAACTAATAATTAATTTGTAGAAAATTTATATATACAAATTGAATAATATTTTTCATTAGGTTTTAGAAGCGTATTCGGGAAATTTTCTTGATTAGGACTGTTTGGAAAATGTTGAGTTTCAAGACAAAATGCTGATCTTTTTTTGTAAACTTTATTGTGTTTTCCAATACTGCCACTTAAGAAATTTCCTCCATAAAACTGCATTCCGGGTTCATTAGTATAAACCTCTAATGTTCTTCCAGATTTCATTTCAAACACTTTTGCTGCAATTATTTCTTTTGATTTTGAATTATTAAGCACATAATTGTGATCGTATCCTTTTCCATAATTTAATTGATTATTATCTTCATCAACCCTTTTTCCTATTATGGTTGGTAAAGTAAAGTCAAATGGGGTGTTTACCACTAATTCTATGTCACCTGTAGGGATTAATGTTTCATCAACAGGAGTAATTGAATTAGCATTTATATAAAGTAAGTGGTCATTAATTGTTTCATTTCCTGCACCTTGTAAATTAAAAAACGAATGATGTGTTAAGTTTACATAAGTAGATTCATCTGTGCTAGCAAAGTATTCTATTTTTAATTCATCAGAGTCATTTAAAGTATAAACAACTTTTATGTCTAAATTTCCTGGGTAGCCTTCTTCCATATTTTTAGAAAGATATTTCAGTTCCAATGCCTGCTCATTAATTTGGTTGGCTTCCCAAATAACATCACTAAATCCTTTTTCCCCCCCATGAAGATGATTTGAGCCATTATTTTTTTCTAAATAATATTCTTTATAATTAATTATGAACTTTCCATCCTTAATTCTGTTTCCATATCTTCCAATTGTCGCTCCAAAGTACTTCTCATCGGCATTTATATAGTTATCTATATTATCAAACCCTAAAACAATATCTTCAAAATTTCCATTTAAATCAGGCGTCCACAATGAAACAACTCTAGCTCCATAATTAGTAATTTCAGTTATTAAACCATTTTTATTTTTTAAAACATAAAGGCCTATTTCTTTTCCATTTATATTTTTTATAAAATCTTTCTTGTTTAAAAGTTTGATATCTGTTTTCATATTACAAGATTGGTTCAAAAAAAAGGTGAATAATAATAATAAAAAATAAAATTGATTTTTCATCAAAATTATTTTATAAGTCAACTGACTTGGTTATTTCTAGAAATTTTTTTGGAGCTGTAACAATGTTTAAAAATTGAAATTTCATTTCAATTGAGTCCAATATTTCTTTTGTTTTAATCGATACGTTTATTTCTCCCCTCGCTGGGACTTCCAAAAAGGAATTATAGCTATGAAACGTATACTCACCTAAATATTTTAATTTGTAGGGAACTACACTATGATTTTTAATATTAACGGTGACTATTTTTTTATAGTAACCTTTACTAGTAATTGTTAAATTCTCATCGATTATAGGTAGAATATTTTCCTCTTTTCCAATTAACATATCTTTATGCCAAACAAATGTTTTTTGATTAAATAACGCATCCCTTATACTTTTAATAGTTCTATTTTTAGAAATAATGAATGTAATCGGTCTATGGCTTCCATCTTTTTTTTCATACTCCCAATCAATTAATCCGTGAATATCACTAGTTCCCATTATAGTTAAATTATTTGATAGAGCAATTTCTAAAGCTTCTTCTGAATAGGTGTGTTCATTTACAACTTCTATTCCATGAAATAATTTTTCCTCCAATAATTCTTTATGTAATGCATCTAGTTTAGCTATACCATCATCTCTGTTTTCTACCCAATTTGGATGGTTCCAAAACACAAAAGCACCTTGATTATTGGCTTCTTGAATCGCTACTTTACCATCAGGATTTAAAAGAGGGTTAGCATCTTTTATAAAGATTGCATTAAAATGACCTGGTGGCATTGGTTTTGTAATTTCTGTACCGTTAACTACTGTTAATGTTTCTTCTTTTCTTAACAATCCTTTGGAAACTATGTATGATCTATTTCTATCAGGAATAATAATATCACTACTGAAGCTTAAATATTCTAAATGCTCTGTCAAAGAGATTAAATCAAGGCTATCTCTTCTAGCCTCTTTAACCCTTATACTTGGCCATACTTCACCATCGGAAAAGACACTGTGGATATGTAAGTCTGAAGAAATAAGATAGTTAGCATCTGAACTTTTAAAAAATATTTTTCTTTTTTGGGAATAATTATTTAGAGTGATTAAAATTATTAATATTAAAGTCAAGTTTTTCATGATTTTTTTTAAAGATTATTAATATTTGATTTCATCAATTTATGAATAATTTCATTAATTTTAAGAATAAATATTTTATTAAAATGAAAAATTTCCCCCCCTTATATTTAATCATTTGTTTAATAACATTAAACTCATGCACATCATTAAAAATATTTTCCCCTCATACTGATAATCACTATTATACAAATAAAGAAATTTTAAAAGATAGTAAACCAGTTTTAAGCGGAACTAAATTAGATTATAAAGACTTGTTTAATGGAACAGATTTAAGCGGTTGGATAGTTTATGGTACAGAAAAATGGTATGTAGTAGATGGACTTTTAGTTTGTGAGAGTGGACCAGATGCTAAATATGGTTACTTAGGAACAGAAAATTATTATGATAATTTTATTTTAGATTTAGAATTTAAGCAAGAAAGTAACGGAAATAGTGGAGTATTTTTTAGATCTACTATTGATGGTATAATAATAAAAGGATGGCAAGTTGAAGTTGCCCCAGCAGGTCATCCACTTGATAAAACCGGAGGAATATATGAATCTTATGGAAGAGGTTGGTTGATAAAACCTGATTCTAAATATGACTCGGTTGTAAAAGATAATGAATGGAATAAAATGAGAATTAAAGTTTTTAATGATCAAGTAACTACTTGGGTTAATGGTACTCAAATGATAAACTTAAAGGATTCTATTATCTCTAAAGGTAAGGGAGGTATTGCATTGCAAATTCATGATGGTGGAGGAATAAAAGTAAAATGGAAAAATATTAAAATTCATGAGTTTAAAAAACCTGACATAGATATTAATTTTTAAATATCCTTCCTGAAGAGTGGTCTTTTATTGCACCAGTTACACTTTTTAGACAATTATTTTTTCCTTTACTTTTAAGAAGTCCCATATAAGCAAAAATCATAGCTTCTTTAAAATCTATTATTTTTTTTTCTGGTACAACTAATTCACACTTCACTTTTCTTTTTATTGAATCTATTAAGGTTTTGTTATAGGTTCCTCCACCTGTTACTAACATTTTATTTTTTGAAAATCCTGAAATAGATCTGTTTAATTGATCTGAAATATGTTCTATGTAAGTTATTAGAACATCTTCAGGTTTTAACGAGAATTTTTCTATTAATGGTAAAACTTTTGAATTAACGAATTCAATTCCTAAAGATTTTGGACCTGTTTTTCTATAAAAACTCATATTATTAAGTTTATTTAAAAGATCGATATTAATCCCCCCCTTTTTTGATAAAGCTCCATCTTTATCAAAAGCATATCCTAGTTTATTTGAATAATGGTTTAAAATAGTATTAACTGGACAAATATCAAAAGCTTTAATTCCGCTTGAATCTTTAATAGAAATATTAGAAAATCCACCAAGATTTAAGCAGAACTTATAATTAGAGAAAAGATTTAAATCTCCAATTGGAACTAGAGGAGCACCTTGTCCTTGATAACTTACATCTTGAGTTCTAAAATCAGAAATGACTTGAATTTTTGTGCTTTTATTTATTGTTTTTCCATTTCCGATTTGAAGAGTTATTCCTTTTTCAGGTTTATGGAATATTGTATGTCCGTGAGAAGATATTAAATCAATTTTAGTAATAGAAAATTCCTTTATAAATTCTTTTATATAATCACTTAATAAAGTTCCATATTCAATATCAAGTTTATTTAATTGTTTTTTATTTAAAAAAATAGATTCTTTTAATTTTTTAGCCCATATTTCCTCATATTCAAACGTTTTATTATAAATAATATTAAATTTTTTATTATCCGACTTTTTAAAAGAAACTAAACATATATCAACACCATCTAGCGAGGTGCCACTCATTAAACCAATAACATTAATAGAATTATTATACATAAATTAATCTATGTACTTAAATTAAACATATTAAAATTTAGTTGATTAAATCGGTAAGAGCACTTATAGTTTGTATTGGGTTTTTCGATTTAAATACAAAACTTCCTGCGACTAGAACATCGGCCCCATCATCAACTAATCTTTTAGCATTTTTAGAATTTACTCCACCATCAATTTCGATTATTGCCTTAGAATTTTTATTTTCGATTAGCGATTTAAGGTCTTTTACTTTTTGGTAAGTATTTTCAATAAAAGATTGCCCTCCAAATCCAGGGTTAACACTCATAATACAAACTAAATCAATTTCATTTATAATTGATTCAAGAGATGAAATAGGAGTATGAGGATTGATTGCAACTCCAGCTTTCATTTCAAGGCTTTTTATTTTTTGAACAGTCCTGTGTAGATGTGTACAAGCTTCAAAGTGAACTGTTAACACACAACTTCCAAGTTCTGCAAATTTCTCTAAATAATTATCTGGATTAACAATCATCAAATGTACATCTAATGGTTTTTTTGCACATTTTTTTAAAACATTCATTATTGGAGTTCCAAAAGATATATTCGGAACAAAAACACCATCCATTACGTCAATATGAAACCAATCAGCTTTACTATTATTGACCATCGAAATCTCATTTTCTAGATTTCCAAAGTCAGATGCAAGCATTGAAGGTGCTATTAATTTCATGTTAGCCTAAGTACGTTTTTAATATTTTACTTCTTGATGTATGTTTTAATCTTCTAATAGCTTTTTCTTTAATTTGTCTTACTCTTTCTCTTGTTAAGTCAAATGTTTCTCCTATTTCCTCTAAAGTCATTGCGTGTTTTTCACCTAATCCAAAATAAAGCCTAACAACATCAGCTTCTCTTGGAGTTAACGTTTCAAGAGCTCTTTCAATTTCTGTTCTTAAAGATTCGTGAAGAAGATTTTTATCTGGATTTGGAGATTCACCACTTCTTAAAACATCATATAGATTTGAATCTTCACCTTCAACTAGCGGAGCATCCATTGATACATGTCTTCCGGAATTTTTCATAGACTCTTTAACATCTGAAATAGTCATGTCAAGTTCTTTTGCAATTTCTTCAGCAGATGGAACCCTTTCATTTGCTTGTTCTAAAAAAGCAAACATTTTATTTATTTTGTTAATAGATCCGATTTTATTTAAAGGGAGTCTAACAATTCTTGACTGTTCTGCTAATGCTTGAAGAATTGATTGACGAATCCACCATACAGCATAAGAAATAAATTTAAACCCTCTGGTTTCATCAAATCTTCTAGCAGCCTTAATAAGACCAAGGTTTCCTTCATTAATTAAATCGGGAAGAGTTAAACCTTGATTTTGATATTGCTTAGCTACGGAAACAACAAACCTAAGATTAGCTTTGGTTAATTTGTCTAGAGCATTTTCGTCTCCAGCTCTAATTTTTTGTGCTAACTCTACCTCTTCTTCCGCAGTAATTAAATCAACTTTACCTATTTCTTGTAAATACTTATCTAAAGAAGCAGTTTCTCTATTGGTAACCTGTTTGGTTATTTTTAATTGTCTCATTTGAAGTTATTAAAATTATTATACGTAAATAATCATATAAAGGTTACAGTTTATATCAAATATTATAAATTGAACAAGGAAAACAGGTTTTTCTACCTGTTGTTTCTATTTCTGTTGTCTCTCCCTCTATTATCTGATCTTGGCGGTCTTGGTGGTCTTTCCACATAACCCTCAGGCTTTTCTAATAAAGCTTTTCTAGAAACTTTTTCTTTTCTTGTTCTAGGATCTACTCCAAAATATTTAACCTCCAATTCATCTCCAAGTTTAAGCACATCGCTCACATTATCTGTTCGTTCCCATGCAATTTCACTAACATGTAAAAGCACTTCATTTCCAGGTGCATCTAAATATTCAACTACTGCCCCAAAATCTAACATTTTTATAACTTTTACTTCGTATGTATTTCCTTTTTCAGGCTTAAACAATAGTGATTCAATTTTTGAAAGTACAGAATCAATTCCCTCTTGATCAGTACCAAGAATTTCAACAATTCCTTCTTCAGTTTCTGGGTCTTCATTAATAACTATTGTACATCCAGTAGTTTTTTGTAGTTCTTGAATTACTTTTCCACCCGGGCCGATAAATGGGCCGATAAATTCATTAGGTATTCTACTAGTTACCATTTTAGGAGAATGAGATTTTACATCTACATTCGGTTTTGCAATAGTTTCAGAAATTTTATCTAAAATATGAAGTCTACCATCTCTTGCTTGTTTTAAAGCATTTACTAAGATTTCATAAGATAAACCCTTAATTTTAATATCCATTTGACAAGCTGTTATTCCTTCTGTTGTTCCAGTAACTTTAAAGTCCATGTCACCTAGATGATCTTCATCACCTAAAATATCACTTAAAACAGCATATCTGTCACCATCAGAAATTAGACCCATGGCAATACCAGAAACTGGTCTTGTTAGTTGGACCCCAGCATCCATTAAAGCCATTGTCCCTGAGCAAACAGTAGCCATTGATGATGAACCATTAGATTCAAGAACTTCACTTACAACTCTTACAGTGTATGGGCAGTCTTCAGGAATCATTCCCTTTAACCCTCTTTGAGCTAAATTTCCGTGTCCTACCTCTCTTCTTGATGTTCCTCTAAGTGGTCTAGCTTCTCCAGTACAAAATGGAGGAAAATTATAATGCAAATAGAAAGTTTCCTCACCTTCAAAAGAAGGCATATCAATTTTGTTAGCATCTCTAGATGTTCCTAATGTAACTGTAGCTAAAGCTTGGGTTTCACCTCTAGTAAATATAGCTGATCCGTGAGTTGATGGTAAATAATCAACTTCACTCCATATATCTCTTATTTCATCTGTTTTTCTACCATCTAGTCTTAATCCTTCACTTAAGGTAAGTTCTCTAATAGCTTCTTTTTGAGATTTACTAAAATATGTACCAATTAATTTACCATGTTCTTCAATTTCTTCTTCAGAAAAAGATGCTTTTATTTCTTCTTTTAAGTTTGAAAAAGCTAAGCTACGTTCAGCTTTTGAAGTTCCTTTTTTTGCAATAGCATAACATTTATCGTAAGAAGCTTCGTGAATTTTTGTAGCTAATTCCTCATTTTCATTACTGGTTTCGTATTCTCTCACCTCCTTTTTTCCTACAGCATTTGCTAATCTTTCTTGAGCTTCAATTTGAATTTTAATAGATTCATGAGCAAATTTTATCGCATCTGCCATTTCTTCTTCACTACACTCGTCCATTTCACCTTCAACCATCATTACAGAGTCGGCTGAAGCGCCAACCATTATTTCAATATCTGCATTAGCTAATTGAGCTCTACTTGGATTAATAATAAATTTACCATCAACTCTAGCAACACGAGCTTCAGAAATGGCACATTCAAAAGGAAAGTCACTCAATTGGATTGCAGCAGATGCGGCAAGACCTGCAAGAGCATCGGGCATTACATCTTCGTCATGAGACATTAACTGAATCATTACTTGGACTTCTGAATGATAATCTTTTGGAAACAATGGTCTAAGAACTCTGTCTACCAAACGCATTGTTAATATCTCTCCATCACTTGGTCTAGCTTCTCTTTTGAAGAAACCTCCAGGATATCTTCCTGCGGAAGCAAATTTTTCTCTGTAATCTACGGTTAGTGGAAGGAAATTTACATTAGATGCTTCATAATTAGAAACTACGGTACATAGAAGCATTGCTTTTCCCATTTGAACTACAACAGATCCATGAGCTTGTTTTGCAAGTTTCCCAGTTTCAAGTGTAATTATACGTCCATCACCAAGGTCAATGGACTCATTATAAGTTTTAATTTTCATATTTTTTCATTAATTAATTTAAGTTGTGTTGTGTCTTAAGTAGAATACCAATGAAAAACTATGTAGAAAATTTTTATTTACGCAGATTAAGTTTTTTAATGATTTCTCTGTAACGAGTAATATCTTTACTTTTAAGGTAGCTTAACAAGCTTTTTCTTTTACCTACCATCATTACTAATGATCTTTCCGTGTTAAAATCTTTACGATTTTTTTTTAGATGTTCAGTTAAGTGATTAATTCTAGTGGTGAATAAAGCAATTTGTCCTTCTGCGGATCCGGTATCTGTATCAGATTTTCCGTGTTCTTTAAATATTTCTTTTTTGTTTTCTTTAGATAAATACATGCCAATATTTTTGTAAATAATTCTTATGTAACCAATATTAATTTATTGGAGGCGCAAATATAGTATTAAATTTTATAAAAGGAGTAATTAAATTTTATTAGAACGAATGGGTCTATTAAGTATTAAATCAAAATATAAATTTATTTTTTCTTTTAGTTCAGTCCTAGGAGTAATAAAATCTAAAAAGCCATGTTCCAGTAAAAATTCAGATCTTTGAAATCCATCTGGAAGATCTTTTCCTGTGGTGTCTTTTACTACTCTAGGTCCAGCAAATCCTATTAATGCTCCTGGCTCTGAGATGTTTATATCTCCGAGCATTGCGAAAGATGCAGTAGTTCCTCCAGTTGTAGGATCAGTACACAAAGAAACATAAGGAAGTTTTTTGTTAGAAAGTTGAGCAAGTTTTGCAGATGTTTTAGCCATTTGCATTAATGAGATAGCCCCTTCCATCATTCTTGCTCCACCCGACTTAGATATTATCAATAATGGTATTTTTTTTGAAATTGCTTGATTAACAGCTCTTGTGATTTTTTCACCAACAACTGAACCCATAGATCCACCAATGTATCTAAAATCCATACAAGCTATAACCATTTCTAAACCCATAGATTTACCTACGGCTATTTTAATAGCATCTTTTAAACCTGTTTTCTTTTCGGCTTCTTTTATCCTTGTTTTATAAGGCTTGTAGTCAGTAAATTTTAACGGATCTTTGGAAGTAAGTTTGGAATCTAATTCTATATATTTACCATCAAATAGAATATTAAAATACTCGTCACTTCCAATTCTTAAATGAAAACCATCTTCAGGAGATACATAAAAATTTTGTTCAAGTTCATCAGTATCTATAATTTTTCCAGTAGGTGTTTTGTGCCATAAACCCTCAGGTGTATCTTTTTTTTCTTTTGTTGCAGTCTGAATTCCTTTTATTGTTCTTTTAAACCAAGCCATTTATAAGGATGTTTTTTTCAAATATAAGAAACTAAATTATTCAATCGTATTTATATTGTTTAGATCTTTAAAAGCTTGAATTAATCTATTTTTAAAACTTTCTTCGGCCTTTCTTAACCAAACTCTTGGATCATAATATTTCTTATTAGGAATATCAGATCCTTCAATATTTCCAATTTGATTTTTTAAGAACTCATGGTTGGAATTGAAATAATCTCTTACTCCGGTCATAAAAGCATATTGCATGTCTGTGTCAATATTCATTTTAATAGCTCCGTAATCAATGGCTTCTCTAATTTCTTCAATGGAAGAACCTGATCCACCATGAAAAACAAAGTTTATAGTATTTTCTGGTAAATTAAATTTTTTAGAAATATATTCTTGAGAATTTTTTAAAATTTTTGGAGTTAATTTTACGTTCCCAGGCTTGTAAACTCCATGAACATTTCCAAAGGCTGCAGCAATTGTAAATCTATCACTAACTTTAGATAATTCCTCATAAGCATAAGCTACTTCTTCAGGCTGAGTATATAATTTTGAATCATCCACATCTGTATTATCAACTCCATCTTCTTCTCCTCCAGTAATACCTAACTCTATTTCTAAAGTCATACCTATTTTGCTCATTCTTTTTAAATATTTTTTACAAATTGAAATATTTTCTTCTATAGGTTCCTCAGACAAGTCAATCATGTGAGAACTAAAAAGTGATTTGCCAGTTGATTTAAAATGATCTTCACTCGCAATTAGAAGTCCATCAATCCATGGGAGAAGTTTTTTAGCGGCATGATCAGTATGAAGAATTACAGTAACATTGTAAGCTTTTGAGAGTTCGTGAACATGTTTGGCACCAGCTATAGCACCTCTGATAGCTGCGTTTTGATTTTCGTTTGACAACCCTTTTCCAGCATTAAAGACAGCTCCTCCGTTTGAAAATTGAATTATAACAGGTGCATTCAATGATGAAGCAGTTTCTAAAACACCATTAATTGAATTAGATCCAATAACATTTACAGCTGGTAATGCAAATTTTTTTTCTTTTGCTAGTTTGAAAATCTCTTGAACTTCATCTCCTGTAGCAACTCCACTTTGTATTTTCATCATATTAAAAATTTTATTTATTGAAACCACGAAATTAAAAAGAAATATTGATTTAAAATGGATAATTTAACCCTATGTTGAATACTGCTTTTTTAATTTTAAAATCAGTTAACCATCTTTCATCAATATCAAGAGCAGGATTGTATGTTTTTAAACCCATATCCAACCTTAAAACAAAGTAACCAACATTATACCTTACCCCAATTCCACTTCCAATTGCTATTTCGTTTAAATCCTTAAAGCCATCAAAAGTCCGTTTCGGATCATTGGTGCTATCAAAAACATTCCAAATATTTCCAAAATCGGTAAAAATTGCGCCATCAAGTTTTCCTATTAATCTAAATCTGTATTCTATGTTAAATGCTATCTTCATATTTGCTTCATTAAACTCACTAATAGCTCCGCTACTTCCTGGACCTAATCTGTATACTTCCCAAGCTCTATTGTCGTTTGAACCACCAGAGAAAAAAGATTTTGAGAACGGAATGTTGTCTGAATTTCCAAATGGTATTGCAATTCCATAATAACTTCTAAACGCAAGTGTTGAGTTAGTAGAAATAGCCCAATACTTTATATAATTTAACTCGGTTTTAAAATATTGAGAATAGGCAAGTCCAAGAATTTTTTTATTTCCATAATCGTCAACAGATGCATTAAATTGGTCTGCTAAAAAATTTGTTAAACTACCGGCTAATTCAATTTTGAATTTAAATTGTGAAAAATTCTCATCAAATATGCTATTTCTATTATTTGATATAATTGAAAAATTGGATCCAATTATAAGGTTGTTTGCTGTAAGTCTATTTTTTCTGTCATTAATATAATTTACAGTGTTATAATCTTTCTCATCTATTGAGATGTTTCGGGAAATAACATCTTCAATAAATGAATTTACCCCAACAGGTATTTTTAATTTATTTAGTGAATTAAAATAGTCGGGATTGGAATTGTATTTTGTAGCAATTGAATTAATAGAATTAAATGAACTTCCATAAATATTGAAGTAATTAATGCTATTTTTATTATTGACTAACTCTACATTAAAAAGCCCAAAATTGATTTTATTATAGTTTTGATTTGTCCAATCATAATTAAAATCAAACTTGAAACTTTGTCTATCCAAACCAATATTTGTTTGTTTTGATGTTCCCAATCCAAAATAGGTTGTTGGATTTAACTCAAGGGGAAATATTTTAGAGCTGAAGGGTATAAAAAATCTTGGGATCTTAAGTCTAATATCGATTCCATATTCAGAAATAGTAGTATTTCCAGATTTACCAATTGTTCCCCTTGAACTTATTTCTAATCTTTCAGCTCCTTGAAAAATATTTCTGCTTGTAAAAGAAGTTTCAAATGCAAGACCAATATCTTCAATGTTAGAATGTTTTAGATCAAATCCGAATCCAAGTGAAAATCTCTTTTTTGGATTTAATAAAACATTAGCTTCTAATTGATTATTGGAATTTTCAGAATAAACATAATTTACTGATGGATATTGAAAATTTTCTAAGTTATTTAATTGTTTTATGGTCTTAGATCTTTGAAGATCACTATACGAATCTCCATTTTTAAAAGATATTAATTTTGTTAAATTTTCAGGTTTGTATCTTAATTTATCTTTTGAAAAAATATTTATATTTTCATAAGTTATAGGATTTTCTAAATTTTCTTTAGAAAGCGAAATGAAATTGTTTGTATAAAGATTTATTTGATTGATTTTATGAATTCTGTATTTATTTATAAAATTTAAATTTCCATCTTTTGGGTTATTTTCAGAAATATTTATTTGAACAGGTATTCTTAAATCTAAGCCAGTTGTGTCTCTTGAAACTTGAAATGAAATAGAACTAATTTGAAAATTATAAACTCCAGAGTTTTTAAATAATTTATCTAATCTATTTCTCTCTAATTCAAAATCTAAAGTATTAAATGAGTTATTTGTTTTTAGAAAAGAATTTTCTAGGTTTTTAGAGTAAATAGAATCCAACAAATTTGATTGTATATTTGATTTTATACTATCTAAATAGTATTGATTACCTAATTCTATATTAAAAATAATTTTTGCAAATTTTTTATTATTTTGATTAATTTCATTTTTTGAAAAAATTTGTGCGTCAAAATATCCATTATTTTTAAAATATGACTTTAAGTTTTCAATTGAAACTTTAGTTTTAGTTGAATCAATTATTTCGAGTTCTTCACCATTTCTTTTTTTCCAATTATTAAAACTTTTTATGTATTTTTTTATTTGAATAACTTGTTTTTTTGAAAGAAAATTAGTTATTCTTTTTTTTCTTTTAGGATTTTTATTTATCCATTTATTAAAAACACTATCAGTATCTTTATTTGATGACTCAAACAAAGATGCAGAAACAGGAAATCCTAAAAAATAATTGTTTTTATTTTGGGTTAGCAAAGGTTTTAAAGAATCTTTACTAATTGACTTATTATTTATTAAAATTTGATTTGATTTAAGAATAAGAGAACCCTCTGGAATATCTTTTGAAATTACACAAGATTCATAAAATGAAATCAAGAATATAAATAATAGTATTTTTGTTAATCTATATCTCACTAATAAAATATTATACTCAAAAATACATCTTTAAATATGGTTACCAAAAATGATATAAAATTCATAAATAGTCTAAAACATAAAAAGTTTAGAGATTTAAATAATTGTTTTATTGTTGAGGGAAAAAAATCAATAAAGGAATTTATTGATTCTGAGTTCAAGCTTATTAAACTTTTTTCTGTTAATAGTTCTTATTTTAAAGAGTTAACTAATCAATTTCAAATTGAGTATAATCAATTAAAAAAAATAAGTTTTTTAAATAACCCTGAAGATCATTTAGCAATCTTTGAATTAAAAAAAACAAAACCAATAAATAATGAAAATTTAATAATTGCATTAGAATCAATTAGAGATCCTGGAAACCTAGGAACGATTATCCGCTCTTGTGAATGGTTTGGTATTAATGACATAATTTGTTCTTTAGACTCTGTAGATTGTTATAATCCAAAAGTAGTTCAGGCTGCTATGGGCTCTATTTCAAGATTAAATATCTCTTATTTAAATTTAGCCAATTATTTAAAAATATCTAAATCCGTAAAGATTGGAACTTCATTAATTGGTAAGTCAATTTATAAGTCTAATATAAAATCTGAGAATACTATTTTAGTTTTTGGTAATGAGGCCAATGGTATTTCCGATGAATTATTCAAAATAATAGATTTTAATTTAAGTATACCAAGATTTCAAAAACATAATTTTCCGGAGAGTTTGAATATTGCATCCTCTTTAGCTATTATTCTAGGAGAAATAAAAAGAAAAGAAATTTAATTAATGAAAAGTTAGGTTGATAAATATGCCTCTAGTGCTTAATTTATCTATGTTACCTGTCCACGGACTCTCTAGATCATTATCGGGGACTAATTCATTTGTTACAGAAAACAGGCCTCTTATTGATGGGGAAAACTTAAAATATTGTAGATAGAAGTCAATTCCAAAGCCAAGTTCATAATATAAAGTATTACTTTTTAATCTAAAAACATTGTTTTTATTATCCTCTGGGGAATTTTCATTACTTGACAAATTAAATGAGGTGGAGATTCCTCCGATTAAATAAGGTCTAAAATTATTTATTTTTTTTGAACTAAATTTCAATAATAAAGGTAAATGTATAAAAGTTGATTTTATAGATCTTAATGTATCGCTATTTTGAGTAAAATTAGATCTTTCATTAAATTTTAATGCAGATTTATTAGTTTGTAATCCAGGCTCAAAACGGAGGTTCAAGTATTCTCCTAGTCTGATATCCCCAACTAAACCAATATTAAGCCCTAATTCTTCCTCAACTTGTGTTGTATAGTTTGGGTTTTTTTTATAATCAATTTTAAAATTATATTGATTAAATCCTATGAAATATCCAAAATGTATTTTTTGTTTATCAAAATTTTGAAGGTTTTCTACTTTTCTGCCTTGAGTTTGACTAAAACTATTAGAATAAAAAAAAAGTAATAAAATAGTAAAAAAAAAATATTTCATAATTAAAGTCAAATTTATAAAACATTAATTTAATTAACTGACAATTTTTTTATTGTTAAAAAAACGAGTCTTTTTTTAAAATCAAGTATATTTGTATAGTTATACAATGCTATATACATGAAAATCATAATAGCAGGAGCTGGTGAAGTTGGGTTCCATTTGGCAAAGTTACTCTCTTTTGAGTCTCAGGATATTACTTTAATTGATAATAAAAAATCATGCCTGAATATTGCTGAAAGCCAACTTGATATTAAAACTATTGAAGGCAACTCTGCTTCGATTTCTGTTTTAAAGAAGGCTAATGTAGAGAAAGCTGATTTAGTTGTTTCTCTTACTACATCTGAGACAACTAACTTCACTACATGTTTTTTAGCTAAACAACTTGGAGCGAAAAGAACAATAGCCAGAATTTCTAATGCAGAATTTATTGAAAACAACAAAGAAATTGACTTTGATTCAATAGGAATTGATGAATTAATTTCACCTGAAAACTTAGCTACCGAAGAGATTAAACTTTTAGTCCATGAGTCTGCCTTTACAAATAGTCATGATTTTGAATATGGTATATTAAAAATGATGGGTGTAAAACTTGAAAAAAACGCTCCTTTTATTGGTAAAACTGTTATGCAGGCTGCATCAGTATTCCCAGGTGTTCATTTTATGCCAATTGCATTAAAAAATGAAGGTTCTGAAAAAACAGTTATACCCAGAGGAGATACTGTATTTAAGTTAGGTGATCAAATTTATTTCATTACTAATGAAAAAGGTTTAAAAGAACTTTATAATTTACTGGGAACAGTTAAGCAAAATATTGAAAATATAATGATTTTAGGAGCAGGAAGAATCGGTTCTAAGTTAGCTAGAGATTTAAGTATTGAAGGTTTAAATGTAAAAATTATTGAGATTGATTCAGAAAAAGCTAATCATTTAGCTGAAGAATTATCAAATGTGATGATTCTCAACGTAGACGGAAGAAATGTGGATTTATTAGTTGCAGAAAATCTTGAAAACATGGATGCTTTTATTGCAACCACTGGGAATTCCGAAACCAATATAATGTCATGTTTAATGGCGAAATCTAAAAAAATTAAAAAAACAATTGCTTTAGTTGACAATATGGATTATTTCAATTTATCTCAATCAATTGGAATAGATACTTTAATTAATAAGAAACTCTTGGCAGCTAATGATATTTTTCGATTCGTTAGAAATGGTGATATAGTTGAGTTAGCAATGCTTAATAATATGGATGCTGAAATTGTCGAATTTATTGTAAAAAAACATTCAAAAGTATTGAATAAGAAAATTATTGATCTTAATTTTCCCAGAGAAGCCATTATTGGTGGAGTAATTAGGGGAGGTCATGGTTTAATAGCTCTTGGTGATTTTGAAATCCAACTTGGAGATAGAGTTTTAGTTTGCTCGACTGCTGAAGCTTTAAACAAAGTAGAAAGTTTATTTTTATAAACTATTATGACCAAACTAAATAAAAAATTAATTTTTTATATAATTGGGATGCTTCTTGTTTTTAACGGAGGAGCAATGCTTTTTTCTTCACTAGTTAGTTTAATTACAAATGATGGTGTTTTACAAGAAGTTACTTTGTCAGCTATTATTACAATAGTAATAGGCTATTCGATAATGATATTGACAAAAAGTAACATAAGACAAATTAATAAACGTGATGGTTATTTAATTGTTACAATTGGATGGCTTACTATGGTTTTTTCAGGCATGCTTCCTTATTATTTAACAAATTCGATAACATATTTTCCTAATTTATTTTTTGAAACTATGTCTGGATACACCACTACTGGCTCCACAATTTTAAATGATATTGAAGCTTTACCAAAAAGTATTATTTTTTGGAGAAGTATGACCCATTGGCTAGGTGGGATGGGAATTATAGTATTAGCCATAGCTATTCTTCCTTTGCTGGGAATAGGTGGAATGCAGCTTTTTTCTGCAGAGTCACCAGGAACAGGAATTTCAGGTGATAAGATACATCCACGAATAAGTGACACCGCTAAAAGACTATGGATGATTTATGTTGGACTAACTATTGTGGAAACTTTATTATTAAATCTAGCTGGAATGAGTTTTTTTGATGCAATTAATAACTCTATGAGTAATATTGCCTCAGGAGGTTTCTCGTCCAGAAATGCAAGTATTGGTTTTTGGAATGATAATCCTCTTATTCAATATATAATAATAGTTTTTATGTTTTTAGCTGGAACTAATTTTATTCTAATATATTTTGGTTTAACCGGAAGAATAAAAAAAATTATTCAAGACACAGAGCTTAAATGGTATATTTCTTTTATTTCAATTTTTACTTTATTTATAACAATAGCATTGTTTGTGTCTGTCGATTTAACACAAACAGATGTTTTTCATCCTCAGATTTATGGAAAACTTGAAAGTAGCTTTAGGCATGCTTTATTTCAAGTTGTAGCTATTGTTACAACCACTGGCTTTGTAACAGGGGATTTTATTTCATGGACTCCTTTTATAACAATGTTTTTCTTTGGAATTATGTTCCTTGGAGGATCTTCTGGATCTACATCTGGAGGTGTCAAAATTTTGAGACATTTAATACTTATAAAAAATGGAATTTTAGAGTTTAAAAGATCTCTGCATCCTAACGCAATTATTCCGCTAAGACATAATAATTCGGTAGTTGAAAAACCCATTGTGATTCATGTTCTTGCTTTTTTTATATTATATCTCATTTTATTTATAATCGGAGCAGGTGTATTAAGTTTATTGGGTCTTGATTTTACTTCAGCAATTGGGGGAGCTGCTTCATCAATAGGAAATGTTGGGCCAGCTTTAGGATCTCTTGGTCCAACAAGTAATTTTGACAGCCTTCCAGAAATGGGAAAATATTGGTGTTCTTTTTTAATGTTGGTAGGTAGGTTAGAGTTGTTTACAGTTTTAATTTTATTTACTCCTTATTTTTGGAGAGACCATTAACTTTCCAAAGATGATTTGATTCTATCAATTGCTTTTTTTATTTCTTCTTTAGATGCAGCATAAGAAATTCTAATATTATTTGGACTTCCAAATGCATCTCCAGTAACAGTAGCTACATGAGATTCTTCTAATAAAAAAATAGCAAAATCTGAAGCATTATTAATTTTTTTATTTTTTAAAGTTTTACCGAAAAAATAGGAGATATCAGGAAAAATATAAAAAGCTCCCATAGGTTTATTTAGTTTAATACCTTCAACTTCGTTAAGTAAACTAATTATTAATTCTCTTCTTTCTTTAAATTCCTCTACCATGTATTGAATCTTGCTGACTGGAGCTTCCAAAGCTGCTATTGTTGCGCGTTGTGCTATACAGTTAGTTCCGCTCGTGATTTGACCTTGCATTTTTGTGCAAGCTTTTGCTATCCACGCTGGAGCACCAATATAACCAATCCTCCAACCTGTCATTGCAAAAGCTTTTGCTAAACCATTAACAGTAATTGTTCTTTTATACATTGAAGAGATCTTGGCAAAACTATAGTGGGGAACGCCGTAATTTATATGCTCATAAATTTCATCAGATAGGATGAAAACTTCAGGGTATTTTTCTAAAATTTTAGCAAGTTCGATATACTCTTGCTTAGTGTAAACAGATCCACTAGGATTGTTAGGAGAATTAATAATTACTAGTTTTGTTTTGTTAGTAATTGAGCTCTCTAATTCTTTGGGTGTTATTTTAAAATCACTAGAAATATCTGATCTAATTTCAATTGGATTTCCTTCAGCTAAAGTAACAATTGCAGAGTAACTTACCCAATAAGGCGCTACAAGTAAGACATCATCCCCAGGATTTACTAATACTTGAACGGTATTAGCAATAGATTGTTTAGCTCCTGTTGAAACAACAATTTGGTCAGTTTCATAATGTAATCCGTTATCTCTTTTAAATTTTTTACATATTGATTTTTTTAAATCAACATAACCATCTACTGGTGAATAAGAATTAAAATTATCATTAATTGCTTGAACTGCTGCTTCTTTTATAAAATCAGGTGTGTTAAAATCTGGTTCTCCAAGACTTAATCCAATTATATCGATACCATTTTCTTTTAATTCTCTTGTTTTAGCAGCCATAGCTAAAGTTGCTGATACAGGAAGATTATTTATTCTATCGGAAAGTTTATTTGTCATTTAATTAAGCATTTTTAGGTTTCATACCCATAATTTTAAGAAATCGAAAGTGAGCACTTATTGCATCGAAAAAAGTATTAAACTCGTTATATGGAAGATTAAATTCATGAGTAGTTTTTTTAACAATTTTAGCAATGTTATCATAATGAACATGGGAAATATTAGGAAAAATATGATGCTCAACCTGATAATTTAAACCACCTGTAAACCAATTAAGTAATTTATTTTTTGAAGCAAAATTTACAGTTGTTTTTAATTGGTGAATTGCCCAATTATTTTTCATATTGCCATATGAGTCAGGCAAAGGCATTTCTGCTTCATCCATAATATGAGCTAGTTGAAACACTAAGCTTAATATAAGTCCTGCTGTATAATGCATCACTAAAAATGATATTAACACCTTCCACCAAACTATATTAAAAACGAAAATTGGAATAACAATCCAAAATAAAAAATACAGTATTTTAGAAATTAATAATTTAGTCCAGTTTACAAATGGATTTGGAAATTTACCATGAGATAATTTTTTTTTCATGTATCTTTTCATTTGAATAAAATCAGTGGTAATTGCCCAATTTATTGTTAATAGTCCATAAAGTAAAACTGAGTAATAATGTTGAAATTCATGAAACCATCTCCACTCGGAATGTTGTGAAAACCTTATAATTCTTCCCGCTTCTAAATCTTCATCATGACCATGAATATTTGTATATGAATGATGTAAAACATTATGTTGAACTTGCCAGTTATATCTGTTCCCAGCTAATAAATAGATGCTTCCTCCCATTAATCTGTTTACCCATTTTTTATTAGAAAAGGAACCGTGATTTCCATCATGCATAACATTCATGCCAACTCCGGCTAAACCAATTCCCATAATAAATGATAATAATATTTGAATCCAAGCTGGAATAGCTAGTATAGATATCAAAATATATGGTGCTACAAGTAAAGAAAACATTACTATTGTTTTTAACCATATTTTCCAATTACCATTTTTTTTAATGTTTTGTTCTTTAAAATAATTATTTACTCTTTTGTTTAAAGTTTGAAAAAATTTTTTTGGATCGTTTCTAGAGAACTTAATAGTGTTTATTGTCATAGAATTGTGATTATAGTATGTTATTCAATAAAGATATTTATTTTGATAAAAATATTGATGTAATTTTGAACAAATAAAAAAAAGTTTTGAACATAATAAAATCAAATTTTTCTTACTTATCAGGCTTACAAATTAAGCAATATGAAAGTTTAAAAATTTTATATGAAAGTTGGAATCATAAAATAAATGTAGTTTCTAGAAATGATATTTTAGAGCTTAATACAAGACATGTATTGCATTCTTTAAGCATAGCTAAATTCATAGATTTTAAACCTAAATCTAAAATTCTTGACGTAGGCACCGGCGGAGGATTTCCAGGAATACCCTTAGCAATAATGTTTCCTGATGTTTCATTTCATTTAATAGATTCAATAGGAAAAAAAATAAAAGTAGTCAAAGCTATTGTAGAAGAACTAGGTCTAACTAACGTTAAAGCTGAAAAAATAAGATCAGAGCATGTAGAAGAAAAATATGATTTTGTAGTCAGCAGGGCAGTAACAAACATGACTGATTTTAAAAAGATAGTTGACGGAAAATTTTCCACCATAAATAATCACCAAATAAAAAATGGTATAATTTATCTTAAAGGTGGTGATTTGAGTCTTGAACTAAAAAACTTTAAATCTGCCAGAATTGTTGAAATTAATAAATACTTTAAAGAACCTTTTTTTGAAACAAAAAAAATAGTGTATTTACCTATTTCATGTAAGGGTATGGGTAGTCAGTAGGCGGATTAAAATTTTCTTTTATTAACCTTGGAGACACCCATCTCAATAAATTTAATTTTGAACCAGCTTTATCATTGGTTCCTGATGCTCTTGATCCTCCAAAAGGTTGTTGACCTACGACTGCACCAGATGGTTTGTCATTAATATAGAAATTTCCTGCACTATATCTCAAATGTTTCAAAGCGTATTCAACACTTTCTTTGTCTTTAGAAATGAATGCACCGGTTAATGCATAATCAGATGTTTGATCAACCAATTTTAAAGTTTCTTTCCACTCATTGTCTGGATATAAATAAATAGTTACAACTGGTCCGAAAATTTCTTCGGTCATAGTAGCATATTTTGGATTTGTAGTGACAATTACTGTTGGTGAAATAAAGTAGCCTTTAGAATCGTCATAATTTCCACCAATTAATATTTCGGCATCATTATCCTTTTTTACGTTATCAATATAATTTACAATATTATCATAAGATTTTTTGTGGATTACGGCTGTCAGAAAATTTTCAAAATCAATCGGAGAGCCCATTTTTATAGTACTAATTTGAGTTTTTAAATTTTTAAAAATTTCTGATGATTTAGATTTTGGAAGATAAACTCTTGATGCTGCTGAACATTTTTGACCTTGATATTCAAAAGCTCCTCTGATAATTGCAGTCGAAACAACCAACGAATCTGATGAAGGATGTGACACTATAAAATCTTTTCCACCTGTTTCACCAACAATTCGAGGATAATCTTTATACATATTTATATTAGCACCTACTTTTGACCAGAGTCCTTTAAAAACATTAGTAGATCCTGTAAAATGAATGCCTGATAAGTTTGGATTATTTAAAGCGATATTAGTAACCATTTCAGGATCTCCCGTTACCATATTTATAACTCCTTTAGGAAGACCTGCTTCGTTAAAAACATCCATTATTACTTTGGCTGAATATATTTGATGGTCACTAGGTTTCCACAATATAACGTTGCCCATTAAAGCAGCACTAGCACATAAATTTCCTCCTATAGCTGTAAAATTAAATGGTGTAATTGCATACACGAACCCTTCTAAAGGTCTGTACTCTAGTTTATTAGAAACGTTACCTACAGTTATTGGCTGTTCATCGTATATTTCAGTCATGTAGATAATATTAAATTTTAAAAAATCTACTAATTCACAAGCAGCATCAATTTCTGCTTGAAAAATACTTTTTGATTGGCCTATCATAGTTGCAGCATTAATTTTGGATCTATATGGACCCGCAATTAATTCAGCTGCTTTTAAAAAAATGGAAGCCCTTTCTTTCCAAGGAGTATTTGTCCATTCGTTTTTTATTTCTAATGCGCTTTTAATTGCATTTTCGACATGAACTGGTTCACAGATAGAATACGTCCCTACAACTTTTTGATGATCGTGAGGAGGTGTTATATTCTTTCTTTGATCAGTAAAAATCTCTTTGTTTCCTATGTATAGTGGAATGTGAATTTTTTCAGAATACATAGAATTATAAGTTTCTATAACTTGTTTTCTTTCTACAGATCCTTTTAAATAATCTTTAGTTTCCTCATTTACATGCTGTGGAACTTGAAAAGTAGATGTTTTCATTTATCGTATTTTAAATAATTAATTGAATTTAGTTTAAAGCTTGTGGAGCAGTTAATTTAAATGTTGGTATGTAAGCCCTGAATTTTTTACCATTACTAACATCAATCATATTGTAAAAACCTCTCATTGCACCTACAGGAGAAGTAATTAAACATCCAGAAGAATATTCATATGAATTACCAGGACTTATTAACGGTTTTAAACCAATTACTCCTTCTCCGTCTATTATTATATCTGAACTTAAAGAATCAAAAATCCTCCAATGTCTAGTTTTCAGTTGCACCGTATTTTTGCTTTGGTTAGTAATTTTAATGATATAATTAAAAGCAAAATGAAGATTATAGTTTTTAAAATAGGAACCATCGTAAATAGTTTTTACGGATATTCTTATTCCTTTTGTAACATGGTTAACCATAATTTTATTACTACCAGCTAATATATTGATTTAATAAATCAAAATGAATCACTTTTCTTTAATTTTTTATATTCAAGGATGTAAGACTGTTAGAACCTATTATTGTAAAATATCTATCATTAAATTTT
>Ga0115004_10000064_pt1 | contig 58434 bp, 52 predicted proteins | sample ArcticOcean_MG_C_10_FD_88737 | JGI IMG/M metagenome (GOLD analysis project Ga0115004, IMG submission 88737) | Marine microbial communities from western Arctic Ocean - ArcticOcean_MG_CB11_90 | ecosystem: Environmental > Aquatic > Marine > Oceanic | place: Arctic Ocean: Canada Basin | collected... | reverse complement strand
TCGTTGGCAACTATAAAGTTACAGCGATTGTTTTACGAGAGTCACTACCCTCTCGGCATGCACCTCAAATTTTGATACCCGCGTCGAAACCATGTCGCCCCCAATAAGGTTGTTGACTAGATGATTCATTCCACCCACATCTAACTTACGTTTGACGCGGTATACCCAGTCCAGCCTTTGGCTGTCTTGGGCGGTCTGAAACCATGTCGCTTTAAATTCTATTGGCTTACATGTGTCTATTTGCAGCATTTGTACTAATTTGCAGCACTTGTACCAAGTTGCAGCATTTGTACCAAGTTACATGTCACCACTATTGCTCAAAAGTTGCGTTTTTAGCACGCGTCTCTTGGAGTGATTAGTGCACATCTTGTGCTCAGCAAATAAACCTGTTCGATTCGGTAATCTGTTGTTTAAAACAGTTCCTCTATCTTACGTTGATGCGAATGTTACCACGCTATGTCTATCCCTTTGTCATGATTTTTCACCTTTACGTCGGTTGGCAGATTTCCTTGCAATGGTAAGCTTAGAGGATGAAAAAATGTTTTTTGAGCTTTTGCGTTTTAATCGGGCTTGTGATTAGTCCGCTGTCTTTTTCCGTTGACAGCCCCGGGTATATTGATCGCGCCGTTATCTTGATCGAAGAGGGTGAATTAAGTCTTGCCCGCAGCTACTTAGGGCCCGCTTTGGTAGACCCCTATATTTCACCGGGCCTGCGCAGCAAGGCCTTTTACCTGCGCGGCTATAGTTATTACGCCCAAGGCTTGCTGGTTTCTTCTCTGCGAGACTTTAACCGGGCATTGGAATTCAGCCCCAATAATCCTGTCGTACTGTTTATGGTGGGGCGTGCTCACTACGAGGGTTTGGGCACACAGCCTGACCCTGTGCTTGGCGTTGAATTATTTCAGCGTGCTACTGACGCGGGTCATGAGGGCGCATCAGCATACCTGGGGTTTGCTTTACTCCAGGGTAAGGGTGTTGTGAAAGATATCTCGCGGGCACGAAATTTGTTATCCGTGGTGGCCGAAGCAAAGGGCGATACATTTGCCATGCTGCAATTGGCACGCAGTTATCGTCGGGAGTTAACTGATTCACCTGACCCCGCATTGGCTGAGCAGTGGTACCGGCGTGCTTTTGCTGCCGGTGAATTCAACGCTTACGTGGCCTTGGCTTATATGTATAGCAAAGGCGAATTCGAGTTAACGCAAATTGCGGCTAATGAGCGTTCCTTCGCATTACTTAAAGAGGCTTTGGATGCAGGTGCAGAATCTGCCTACGCGCGTTTAGCCTATGCGCATTTGGCAGGCATTGGTACCGCAGTGAATTATGACAAAGCCTTTGCGCTATATGGTTCTGGCGTTGAGTTGGGTCAGGCTCAGAGCTTCACTGGTGTTGCCCACATGTTTGAAGCGGGGTTGGGGCGGCCGGTGGATTTACAGCTGGCCGAGTCTTGGTATTTGCGCGGTATTGAGGCTGGCGATGTTTATGCGCACTCGGCCTTGGCCTATATGTTGCTGCGCAAGGGCGAAGATGAACGCGCGTTACGATGGTTTTCCAGCGCGACGAAATTTGGTGGTGCGCAAAGTTATAATGATTTAGCGTGGCTATTGGCTACCAGCAAAATCACCGAGTTACGCAATGGTGAGTTATCTCTGCAACATGCGTTAAAGGCTGTGGACTTGGCAGCTTCGGCAGCATACTTAGATACCTTAGCCGCGGCTTACGCCGAGTCTGGCTTGTTCGCAGATGCGTTGCTTACGCAAGAGCAAGCAATTGCGGCAGCTTTTGCTGAAGATGAAGGCGTGAAACAAGAATTAGAACTGCACCTTCTGAGTTATCAGAAGCAGCAACCCTGGCGGGAGTAGGTACTTTCTGGTACAAACTTTAGTCGAATATTGAGCACTGGGAGTGGGCATTGAGTACTGAGCGTAGAAGAGTTGTAGAAGTTTTCCAAATCATTGAAGACCTCATAAAAGAAAATCAATCTGGTGTTACGGCTGGCGCAGTTGCTGATGTATTACGTGGACGCAATGCGCCAAGTGGTATGTGGCAACTTAGGGCAGATTTTAGTCAGCTTGCCAGCGAAGGTCGTATTCAATGCGATGAATTGAGCGGCACATGGACTCCTGTCGGCGCACCTCTAAAGAACGTGGGCTGAGGTGAAGGCTAAAGTCGATATATCTAATCTGCCTAAGATTACCAACCCCGGCAGAATTTGTGTTTTGAAGTCCAAGTGGCATTTGCAGTATGTACAAAGCATGGCAGACGCCTGCCGCAGCGTACTTGAAGATGCCGGCTATACACAGATCGACGAATACATCTTGCCGGGTTGTTTAGAAATACCTTTAGCTGCCAGAGATTTACTGGCTGAAGAAACTGAGCATAACGCCAACCCCAAAATCGATGCGATTGTCTGTTTTGGCATCATTGTTAAAGGCGATACGTTGCACTTTGAGATGATCAGTGAAGAGAGCATGCGCGGGCTTGGCTCAGTGATGCATGACTTTCGTCGGCCAATATTGGTTGAAATCTTACCCGTCTTTGAAATGCAGCAAGCCATTGATCGCTGCTCAGATGATGAGTTCAACAAGGGTATTGAGGCCGCTGTAGCGGCAATTGAAATGGTGGCGTGGCGTCGGTCTATCTGTTCCTAGGTGGATTGATAGTTCGTTCTCTAAATCGTTCTCTAGCAAGCGTCGACCAAGTGCTAGTGCGCTGAAGTTTTAAACAGGCGCTGTTTGTCGCGCTGCCAATCACCTTCTTTCATAGTGGCGCGTTTATCGTGTTGCTTCTTGCCTTTGCCCAAGGCGATTTCAACCTTCACCTTATTGCCTTTCCAATACATAGCCAGTGGCACAATGGTGTAGCCTTTTTGCTGATTGGCAACAAACAGTTGTGCCAGTTCCTTAGCATGTAGAAGCAATTTTCTTACCCGCTGTGGTTCAGCTATGACGTGGGTCGAGGCGCTTAGCAGGGGGGTAATATTGCAGCCAGCCAGATAGGCTTCACCTTGATGTAAATTGATATAGCCTTCGGCTAATTGCACTTTGCCGTCGCGAATGCTTTTTACTTCCCAGCCAAGCAGCATCAGACCAGCCTCAAAGCGATCTTCGATAAAATAGTCATGCCGGGCTCTTCGATTTTGCGCGATGCTGCCGGGACTGGATTTCTTTGCTGATTTGGCCATGATGGCTGTGTACTTTGCTTTGTTTAGGTCGACGGTCAGCCGATAGTATATCAGGTTGTTATCCGTACATCGCAATCCCTGGGTTACTCGACGATATCAGTAGTAAACTGCTTACTCTTTAGGAAATAAAAAAGCGCTATGGCTATACAAGACAACTCTTCACAAAATCGCTGGTCTAGTCGGTGGTTGTTTGTTTTGGCTGCTGCCGGTTCTGCCGTCGGTTTGGGTAATATTTGGAAGTTCCCCTATATAGCGGGAGAAAATGGTGGTGGCGCCTTTGTCCTCATTTACCTGGTGTGTATCGCCTTAGTGGGTATTCCAATCATGATCTCGGAAGTTTTAATGGGCCGAGAGGGTCGCTCTAGCCCTATTCATACGATGCGCACTCTGGCGAAAAAGGCGGGTCGTAGTGAGCGTTGGGCGCTGTTGGGTTGGCTAGGTGTGATCACGGGCTTTCTTATTCTTTCTTATTACGCAGTGATTGCCGGTTGGGCATTGAACTATGTCTGGTTAACCGCCAATGGCACATTTGATGGTGCTAGCGCGGATTCTGTTGCTCAAGCATTTACTGATCTGCAGGCCGACCCTTTGCAAATGATCGCCTACCAAACGGCCTTTATGGTGGTGACTATTTGGATCGTTGGTCGCGGCGTAACCGCGGGTTTGGAGAAAGCCATTCAATGGTTTATGCCGGCGCTCTTTATATTGCTGATCGTATTGCTTATTTACAGTTTCAATTCGGGTGGTTTCGCACAGGGTTGGGCCTTTATGTTCGACTTTAAGTGGGAAGCCGTTGGCCCAGAGGCCTGGCTCATTGCCATGGGCCAAGCGTTTTTTACTTTGAGTCTAGGTATGGGCACGATGATGGCTTATGGAGCCTATGTACCTGAGGACGCGAAGTTGAGTACCACGGTGGTGACCATTGCTTTGCTCGATACACTGGTCGCCATTGCTGCCGGTTTAGCAATTTTCCCCATCGTCTTCGCCAACGGTTTGGAAGTTAGTCAGGGGCCGGGTTTGACCTTTGTGACGCTGCCATTGGCTTTTGGCCAATTGCCTTTTGGTGCCCTCTTTGGCGCTATATTTTTCGTCTTGATCAGTTTTGCGGCCATTACCTCAGCCATTTCGCTGACTGAACCTGCTTTGGCCTATCTTACGGAAGAGTACAATGCTAAACGTCAGCGAGTTGCTATAAGCCTGGGCGTAGTGTGTTGGTTGCTTGGTTTAGGTACAGTGTTTTCGTTCAATATTTGGTCTGACATTTTTATCGTTGGTGAACTCAATTTCTTCGGTTTTGTCGATTACCTCTCGCAAAATATCATGCTGCCATTGGGCGGTATGTTGATCACCATATTTGCCGTTTGGTTACTGCCTAAAGAGATGGTGAATAGGCAGTTGGGTATTTCTAGTACGGCGATGTTTTGGGCTTGGCGTATTGTTGCCGGGATTGTGGCGCCTTTGGGCGTGCTGGCCATATTTGTCTTTACTATTTGGCCACTAGTGCGAAGTCTGTTCAATTTATGACAATACTGACTCGCTCATCGCTGTTAATGGTGCCGGCTAATGTCGCCTACGATGTGGTGAATGATGTGGCCAGCTACCCTGAATTTTTACCTGCTTGCGATAATGTGGAATTGTTGACGTCAACTGGTGACGCGCAGGTTCGAGCGCGAGTTACCGCGGGTGCAAAGGGGATGACTTATACTTTCGTCACCAACAATACCTGTGTGGTTAATGAACGCATAGAGATGACTTTGGACGAAGGTCCCTTTGAAGTGTTGGAAGGCAGTTGGGTTTTCAAAGCGCTCAGTGATGAGGGATGCCGCATTGATCTAACATTAGAATTTGTTGCTCAAGGCATGTTGTCACGATTGCTCAGCCCAATGGCGAATTCGGTGGCTGATCGTATGGTTACTGCATTTACGCAGAGAATTCAGGACGTAGGCGATACCTATGCTCAGCAGCCCGAGCACAAATGATGCATATTGAAATTGTTTATGCCGACCTCGACGATCAGCAGCATATTGATTTGCAGGTTGAGGAGGGAGCGGATGTTGCAAAGTGCCTAGATCTTCTGCGACTGCATTCACAGGGTGAAGGCTGGCTTTTTGAGGGTCTTACTATGGGTGTTTTCGGTGAAGTATGCGGCCTTGAGCGAGTGCTCAAGGAGGGTGATCGCCTAGAATTTTATAGACCCCTAATCGCAGATGCTAAGACCGCGCGCCGGCTTCGAGCTAAATCTCAGTCAGTTTGACTCGATCTTCGACCTAGCTTATTCGCTACTAACTTCTTCATCGGCTTTAGGTGCTGCATCTATTTCTGCTTTTTGCTCTGGGTCCGCTTCAGCTGTCTCTTCAACCGTTGCTTCAACCGTTGCTCCGGCTTCAGTCTCAACTTCCGCGGTCTCTTCTTTTTCTGCTATTGGCGCCATATCTCCGGAGATAGTTGTTAGCAGATCATCTTCAAAATCTAAAATCAGTTTAATTTTTTGATTGAAAAAGTCCGGCACCTCTAATGTATAGAGATAGACCCAGCGATTTTGCTCAAATGGGTCTTTATTAACAGTGTCACCTAAAACAAAAGATACTTGGTTCCTAGTCATCCCCGGCTTGAGCCTGTTGACCATTTCCTGGGTAATCACATTCCCTTGTTGCACAGGAATTTTATAGACCCGGGGAATTTTTATATCTGAGAGTTTAAGGTTAAACAGGCCACACCCTCCAAGAAGGGTAATGCAGACAGCTGAGATTATTAGATGTTTCATGGCGCGGATATTAACGACCCCAGTAGGTGCTGACTAGTGTTGATTGCTAGAAGAATTGTTTTGCTGAGGAAGCTTGCCATTACTGTGGGTGGGCTTCTTGTAAAAGTGTTGCTGCATAGGCTCGGGTTTTTTCGGTTACGTCGGCTCCGGCAAGCATTCTTGCCAGTTCCTCAATGCGCTGGTGTTCTGATAACGCTTCAATAACTGTTTGGTCCTTGTGTTTACTCACGCGCATATGGTTGTGGCCAAGCGCGGCCACTTGGGGTGCGTGGGTCACACACAACACTTGGGTATGATCTGCTAGGTCGCGCAATATCCGCCCAACGGTGTCAGCGGTTGTGCCGCCGACACCAACGTCAGCTTCGTCTAATACCAAACAGGGTAGGGCGCTATTCGCCGCGGCAACAATTTGAATGGCTAGACTAATACGTGTCTGCTCGCCGCCAGAGGCAATTCTGCCCAGAGGGCCGGCGGCGAAGTTGGCATTTGTAGTGACATGGAATTCAACTTGTTCCAAGCCGTGTTCACTTTGTTGTTCGTGGAAGACAATGCTCAACGCACCCTCTTTGATGCCCAAGGCTTGAATGTACTGATTTACATCTTTACAGAAACCGTTGCTGTGTTTGTGTCGGGCGCTGGACAATTTCTTCGCATTGGTTAGATATTCTTCACCTAGCTTGAGTTCTTTGCGGGTGAGATCATCTAACAACGATGTATCAGAGGCCATATTCTCAAATTCTTGCTGCAATTCTTGGGCAAAGCTGGCGACTCGCTCAGGTTGTATCTTGTGTTTGCGTGCCACTTCCAAAATCGCGCTGATGCGTTCGTCGATTTCTAATAGTGCGCTGGGGTCAACTACCACTTGATCTTGGTAGCGCCGTAAATCTCTAGCGGCATCATCAAGTAATGCCAATGCTGAAATGAGGGTGTCTTTGGCCACATCGAGGTCTTGGTGAGAGTCATCTAACTCGCTGAGTATGCGAGCGGTTTGACGCAGATCGTCCAGTTCTTCCAAGTTGCCGTTGGCGCGGCTGAGGATTTCCAAAATACTTTGGGCTTGAGCTAATCTTTTTTGCTCTAGCTCCAGTTGCGCCAATTCGTTCTCGCCAATGGATAAATTTGCGAATTCTTCCAGTTGATACTTTAAGAGTGTTTTTCGATCTTCGTGGGCGGCGATGACTTCTTCAAGTTTGGCAATTTCTTGTACGGTGGATTGCCAAGTTTTATACAACTGTGAGACTTTTTTGCTCTGGCCTGAGAGCTTGCCATAATCATCTAGCAAGCCTCGTTGTACATTTCGATCTAACAGGCGTTGATGTTCATTTTGCCCTTGGATCTCTACTAGGTGCTCGCTGATGTCTTTCAAATACTGCAACGTGACAGGGATACTGTTAATGAAGGCGCGGGAGCGGCCTTCGGCGCTGATCACTCTGCGCACTAGGCAATGTGTGTCGCCGGCTTCAAGCAGTTCATCTGCTGCCAGTTTGGTTTGAAGCCAACCTGCTGCCAATAATTCGAACTCGGCACTGATATCTGCCTTGTCGGCTCCGGGTCTGACACAGTCTGTTTTTGCGCGCTCACCCAAGAGCAAACCTAAGGCGCCGAGCAGGATGGATTTGCCAGCTCCAGATTCTCCTGTAATGCCTGTTAGGCCAGCATCAAAGGACACATCTAGAGTGTCGACGAGTACATAATTACGAATGGTCAGCTGTTTCAACATTTTGATTTGATCAATGCAGCAATAATAGCGTCTAGATTATCATCAAATGATGCATGATCGCGCTATCACTGGTACTTTCATTACCTCGAAGATGACGAGAAGAAAAGTTGCCTACTAGCGTCCTATGTTTTGTTTTACGCTGCATGTTTTCAGGCGGGCGGCTTAAAGTAACTTACTGAGCGACTTACAGAGCAAAAGAGCCAGGTAAAACTTCCATGGAAAATGATGTTGATATTCGCGCCCAGCAGCTCTTTAAGTTGTTGGTCGAACACTATATTGCAGATGGTACGCCAGTAGCCTCCAAGGCTTTGGCAATGCTGCCTGAGGTTCAGGTTTCTTCTGCGACAGTGCGCAATGTTATGGGCGATCTCGAAGCCTTGGGCTTGGTCAGTTCACCACATACTTCTGCAGGCAAAATTCCAACTCAACTGGGGCTGCGGTTTTTTGTCGATACCCTGCTTAGCGTAGAGCCTTGGCAGGATTCGCGAATCAAAGAGATTGAAGCAGAGTTGAATCCGGATATGTCTTCTTCTGAATTGGTCAATGCGGCCTCTAATGTATTGTCGCAATTCACCCAGATGACCTGCCTCATCACCACTCCGCGCCGCAATCAGGTGAGCCTTCGGCAAATAGAATTTTTGCGCTTGGACGAGTTACGCATTTTGGTCATTTTGGTACTCAGTGATCGAGAGGTGCAAAATCGAGTTGTCCATCTAGATAAACCGTTTTCCGATAACGAGTTGACTCAAGCCTCTCTTTTGCTGAACAGAGAATTTGGTGGCAAGCCTCTGATGCAGGTGCGCCAGTCTGTTGTTGAGAGCATGCAGGATGATAAAGACTGCATGGACCAGTTGATGCAGCGCGCACTGGATATGGCAGCCAAGGCGTTTGACTCAAAGGACGTAGAGGGCGATGGGCAGGAACTTTTGGTCAGTGGCGAAAGGCGGTTATTAGACTTCACGCCGGATACGGACAAAGTGAAATCTTTGTTCGAGGCTATTTCAAAAAAAGGCCAGGTTTTACATCTATTGGATCAATGCATTGAAAGCTCTGGTGTGCAGTTGTTTATTGGTAAAGAGTCTGGCTACCGTCCTTTGGGAGACATGTCTTTGGTAACTTCGTCTTACAAGGTCAATGGTGAATTGGCCGGCGTGCTGGGTGTCATTGGGCCTACGCGAATGGATTATAAAGATGTGATTCCGGTGGTTGATGTCACTGCCCGTGTGCTCAGCGCGGCGATGCGATATAGCTAATTTCGCTGGCTCGGTTTGTCGTTCTTGAGCCACTTTTTGTCGGCTAAATTGCCCTCTCTCACAGATTAATTTATTTTTACCCTTGTTATCGATATAGATACCCTTATATACCCGCCACAGTGAAAAAACTGGGAGTTACCGAGTGAGCGAAGATCAAGAAGAAAATCTGTCAACTAACCCTCCGCAAAGTGATGCTGAGCAACCTGTTGTTGACGAGATTCCGGGTGCAGCAGAGGCGCAAATGGCGGCTGGAAATTTTGTGCCGGTTGACGATGTGGCTGAGCAGTTAGTCGAAGCTAAAGATCAACTGCTGCGTAGTATTGCAGAAATGGAAAATGTACGCCGAAGGGCGCAGCGAGATGTTGAGAACGCGCATAAATTTGCTGTTGAAAAACTCCTTGGAGAGCTTTTCCCAGTAATGGACAGCATGGAAAAAGCCGTTGAGACGGCGGAAAGTTCTGAGCCTAGTGAGGGCACTAAAGCCATTATCGAGGGCGTGTCGTTGTCACTTAAGCTATTTGTAGACACTCTTGCTAAAGCGGGTGTGGAGCAAATTGACCCTATCGGTATGCCGTTTGATCCGCAGCTTCATGAAGCTATGGCCATGGTGCCAAATCCAGATGCTGAACCGAATTCGGTAATGGACGTTATGCAAAAAGGTTATGTACTCAATGGTCGTTTGGCTAGAGCAGCAAAGGTGATTGTAGTAAAGGCATCGTAGTTTACCCACCCCAAGTGGAAACCAGGTGGAAAAATCGACGGAATTAGAACAACGTCAAATGTGATCAGCCCTTGAAGAAAGAGCTGGCGGCCTAATATAAAGGCTGTGCGTGAGGTATGAGTTTGCCCACTTGCGCAGAGAGCCTCAACGCAGAAATTAAGTGGAGATGAAAGATGGGAAGAATTATTGGCATTGACTTGGGTACAACCAATTCATGTGTAGCAGTCTTGGACGGTGGTGACCCTCGAGTAATAGAGAACTCGGAAGGGGATAGAACAACACCATCAATCATCGCATATACCGAAGACGGTGAAATTCTTGTCGGACAAAATGCCAAGCGCCAAGCGGTGACCAACCCTATCAATACGGTCTTTGCTGTTAAGCGTCTAATTGGGCGTAAGTTTAAAGACGACGTGGTGCAAAAAGACATAAAAATGGTGCCTTATACAATCGCCGCTGCGGGTAACGGTGACGCCTGGATTGACGTTAATGGTGAAGAATTAGCGCCACCGCAAATTTCTGCAGAAATTCTCAAAAAGATGAAGAAGACCGCAGAAGAATATCTGGGTGAAGAAGTTACCGAGGCAGTTATTACCGTACCGGCCTATTTCAATGACAGTCAGCGACAAGCCACTAAAGATGCGGGCAAAATTGCGGGCTTAGAAGTGCGCCGGATCATTAACGAACCAACTGCTGCAGCTCTTGCTTACGGTTTAGACAAGAAGCGTGGCGATACCAAGATTGCGGTATACGACTTGGGTGGCGGTACCTTCGATGTATCTATTATCGAAATTGCTGAAGTAGATGGCGAGCACCAGTTTGAAGTGCTTTCAACGAATGGTGATACGTTTCTGGGTGGTGAAGATTTCGACCTAAAAATCATCGATCACCTAGCGGACGAGTTCAAGAAAGAACACGGCGTTGATTTGCACAATGACCCTTTGGCTTTACAGCGTCTAAAAGAAGCTGCTGAGAAGGCGAAAATTGAGCTATCAAACGGCCAACAAGCCGAAATTAACCTGCCTTATATTACTGCCGATCAAACTGGTCCTAAGCACTTAGTGTTGAAGCTCACCAGAGCCAAGCTTGAGAGCTTAGTCGGTGACTTGGTTAGTCGTACTATTGATCCGTGCCGTATTGCCTTGGATGACGCTAATCTTTCTGTCAGCGATATTGATGACGTGATTATGGTTGGCGGGCAAACGCGCATGCCTATGGTGCAAGAACACGTTAAGGGTTTCTTTAAGCAAGAAGCTCGACGCGACGTGAATCCTGACGAAGCGGTTGCTATGGGTGCAGCAATTCAGGCGGCGGTACTGTCAGGTGACGTTAAAGATGTATTGCTACTTGATGTAAGCCCACTGTCACTAGGCATTGAAACCATGGGTCAGGTAATGAGTGTGTTGATTGAGAAAAACACCACGATTCCAACGAAAAAAACTCAGGTGTTTTCAACAGCCGATGACAACCAAACTGCCGTGACCATTCATGTATTGCAGGGCGAGCGTAAGCAAGCAGGCCAAAATAAGTCTTTGGGCAGATTCGACTTGTCGGATATTCCACCAGCGCCTCGCGGTGTGCCGCAGGTTGAAGTGGCTTTTGACATTGATGCCAACGGCATACTCAATGTATCGGCTAAAGATAAAGCCACGGGCAAAGAGCAGTCCATTATCATTAAAGCCTCAAGTGGTCTTTCTGATGAAGAAATTGAACAGATGATTCGCGATGCAGAAGCGCACTCTGAAGAAGATAAGAAATTCGAAGAGTTGGTGATACTGCGAAATCAGGCTGACGGTCTTATCCATGGTGCCCGTAAAGCTGTGACCGACGCCGGTGATATAGCCTCTGAAGAAGAAAAGGCCGCCATCGAAGCTGCGGCAACAGACTTAGAGGATTCCTTAAAGAGCGATGACAAGGATTTGATTGAAGCAAAGATCAATACTTTATCTGCAGCCTCAGGTGAACTTGCGCAGAAGATGTATGCCCAACAAGAAGCCGGTGCAGAAGCGCCCGAAGCGGAAAGCGGTACGGTGGACGACGCTGTTGATGCGGAGTTTGAAGAAGTTAAGGACCAAAAAGAAGGCAATCAGTAACACGCAAGTTGCTGCTCTTTAGCGAGCCCGCTGACGTCATTTATCGGCGTTGCGAGCGTTAGCAAAAGGGTGTCTTTGACAAGCAGGTAAACTGCAATCAATAACGCGCGGCGCATGTTTTTGGCTACTGTCATTAACTGTGCCGCGTTGTTGCATGTGGCGGACCAACATCGTGCAGCTAATTCATTGAAAGTTATTAGGCTACACTGTCTGCCGGTTTGTAGCGCTTTTATAGTATTGGGTTGCGGGATGTGGCCCGAGATCATTTAGGGAAAGAGATGGCTAAGCGGGACTATTACGAAATATTAGGCGTTAATAAAGGCGCGTCTGAAGCTGATCTTAAGAAGGCTTATCGTCGCCTGGCGATGAAGTACCATCCCGACCGCAACAGCGATGACGCTAACTCCGAAGAAAAATTCAAAGAGGCCAATGAAGCCTATGAAGTGCTCAGTGACGCCGAAAAACGCGGTGTTTATGACCAATATGGTCACGCGGGTTTAGATCAGCAAAGCCAAGGTGGCGGCGGTGGTGGTGCTGGTAATTTTGGCGATATTTTTGGTGATGTTTTCGGCGATATTTTTGGTGGTCAGCGCGGTGGCGGAAGAAGCGGTCCTGCACGTGGTTCTGACCTGCGTTATAACCTTCGCTTAAGTTTAGAACAGGCAGTTAATGGTGATACTACCGAAATTAGTATTCCCGTATTGGCGGGCTGTGACGTCTGTGATGGATCTGGTGCGAAAGAAGGTACGTCGGCATCTACTTGTCCTGACTGTAATGGCGCAGGCCAAATCAGAGTCTCGCAAGGTTTCTTTTCATTACAGCAGACTTGCCCACGTTGTCGTGGTGCGGGTCGTGTTATTACCGATCCATGTCGATCCTGTAGTGGTGCTGGCCGGGTTGAGCGGCGCAAAAAGCTCTCAGTTAAAATTCCTGCGGGCGTTGATACTGGCGATAGAATCCGTCTATCTGGCGAAGGTGAGGCCGGCCCGAACAATGGCCCGGCGGGAGATTTATACGTACAGATAGATGTCAACGATCACGCCATATTCCAGCGAGACGGCAAACACCTTTATTGTGAGGTGCCAATTTCCTTTGTTGATGCTGCATTGGGTGGCGAGCTGGCCGTGCCGACATTAGATGGGCGGGTAAACCTTAAAGTCCCAGCAGAAACTCAAACTGGCAAGGTATTTCGTTTGCGCGGTAAAGGTGTCACTCAGGTGCGTAGCACCGGTGTCGGTGATTTGCTGTGTAAGGTCGTCTTAGAGACTCCTGTGAAATTGACCGACGAGCAGCGTAAGCTATTAGAAGATTTTAAGGCGTCATTGGGCGCCAGTACTAAGCATTCGCCACGAGAGAAAAGTTGGTTCGACGGCGTGAAAAATTTCTTTGACGCATTGAAGTCCTAGCAAATTACACTAGGCGATAAACACAGATCCTTTTCCTGGGAGGGGAGATCGAATGATTCGAGTAGCCGTAGCCGGATGTGCCGGACGCATGGGTAAAACCTTGGTGCAAGCCATTGAAGAGGCACCACAGCTTAGCCTCGGTGCCGCCTTCGAGCATCCAGGGCATTCTTTTATTGGCACTGATGCCGGTGCGCTAGCGGGCATTGGCGATAAAGGCGTGATGATTAGCGCAGACCCTGCATCCCAGGTTGACGCATTTGATGTAGTGATAGATTTCACTATTCCTGAGGCCACTCTTGGCTTAGCGGAGATTTGTGCCCTCCACAGTAAGTCTATGGTTATTGGCACTACTGGCTTGAGCGCAGAGCAGTTAAGCCAGTTGGCGCAGTTTGCTCAGCAGACGTCGCTATTTATTTCACCCAACATGAGCGTGGGCGTAAACCTTTCTTTGCGCCTTATCGAGCTTGCTGCTAAGGCCTTGGGGGACGACGTAGATGTGGAAGTTATTGAGGCCCACCATCGCGACAAAGTAGATGCGCCCTCAGGTACCGCATTACGTATTGGCGAAGTGCTGGCCCAAGCCTTGGGTCGAGACTTGGATGAGAATGCGATATATGGCCGTCAGGGTATAACCGGCGCGCGCGACTCTAAGACAATCGGTTTTTCCACTATTCGTGGTGGCGATATTGTCGGAGAGCATACTGTGATGTTTGCTGGTGAAGGCGAGCGTTTGGAAATTACCCATAGAGCCCATAGCCGCAGCAACTTTGCGCAAGGTGCTTTGCGGGCGGTGGGTTTTGTGCATGGCAAACAACCCGGGTTGTACAACATGCAAGACTTACTCGGGCTATAACTCAGGCGTAATTTTTGCTGCATTTTCGTCTATGCCTGCGTACAATGCTGCTCCAGTCCGCACACTCCAATTTTAGTGAAGACTATAGGTCCTAATGCACCTATTGAAGCGTTTGCTTGGGCGATAAAAAAGCTTTCGATGAGAAGTTTTAGCTAAGCAGCAGGAACGGCGCAAGCTGTTAGTAAGGCGCGTTTAGTGATGTTTGGAGTGCTAGCGAGATAGGTGCGAGATGTAGCCTGAAGCTATTTTCTAGCGAATTGGTGGCCGTTAAAGGTCAGTCAATGAGCGCAACAGGAAATAACCAAGAGAGCCCTCGCAAGTGATTAGCTCAAATTAAGGAAAGTTGTTGATACCGGCTTTATTAGCGCTCGAAGACGGTAGTATTTTTCGCGGCCAGTCGATTGGCGCGCAAGGTATTACTGTTGGTGAAGTGGTCTTCAACACTGCGATGACAGGCTATCAGGAAATACTGACAGATCCCTCTTATCGTCGTCAGATCATTACCCTCACATATCCACAAATTGGCAATACCGGAGTAACCGAAGAGGACGCTGAGTCTGATCGTATCTGGGCTGCCGGTTTGGTTATTCGGCAAACGCCGAAGCGCGTCAGTAGTTGGCGTCAGCGTGGCTCATTACAAGATTATTTGGTTGAGCAAAATACCATTGCCATTGCCGGCGTAGATACACGTCGACTGACGCGAGTTATTCGTGAAAAAGGAGCCTTAGCTGGGTGTATTTTGGCTGGGCCTGAGGCGGATACTGAGGAAGGTCTAAATCGTGCGCTGGAGCAGGCGCGCAGTTTTGCTGGGTTGCAGGGCATGGATCTGGCTCAAGAGGTTTCTGGTGAGATTCGTCCTTGGACGCAAACTCCTTGGGATTTAGCCACTGGCTATGGGACATTTTCCCCAGCCGATGCGGCAAAGACCTTTCGTGTTGTAGCCTTTGACTTTGGCGTGAAACGAAATATTTTGCGCATATTGGCGGGCAAAGGCTGTGACCTTACAGTTGTACCAGCTAAGACAACGGCTGAAGAAGTATTAGCCATGAAACCAGACGGCATTTTCCTTTCTAACGGCCCTGGTGATCCGGAGCCTTGCGATTACGCAATCACTGCAATTCAAAGCTTATTAAAGACCGGCATACCAATATTTGGTATCTGTTTAGGCCATCAGCTTTTGGCCCTAGCCAGTGGTGCAAAGACAATGAAAATGCCCCATGGACATCATGGCGCTAACCACCCGGTACAAGATTTAAAGTCAGGTGTTGTCATGATTACCAGTCAGAACCACGGTTTTGCTGTAGACGAAAATAGCCTGCCGGAAAATTTGGCTTGCACGCACAAATCGTTGTTTGATGGCACTGTGCAAGGCGTTAATCGAACGGATGTTCCTGCGTTCGGCTTTCAAGGCCACCCCGAAGCAAGTCCTGGGCCACAGGATTGCGAATATCTATTTGATCAGTTCATCGATTTGATGACTGATAACCTGTCTAAAGGGGTATAAGGTGCCGAAGCGAACCGACATCAAATCCGTCCTCATCCTGGGTGCTGGACCTATTGTCATTGGTCAGGCCTGTGAGTTTGACTACTCCGGTGCGCAAGCGTGTAAAGCTCTGAAAGACGAGGGTTATCGCGTTGTTCTAGTGAATTCAAATCCAGCCACCATAATGACTGACCCAGCCATGGCCGACGCAACTTATGTTGAGCCGGTTGAGTGGACTACCGTTGCTAAGATTATTGAGCGCGAACGCCCTGACGCATTACTGCCGACTATGGGCGGCCAAACTGCTTTGAATTGTGCGCTAGATTTGGTTCGAGAAGGCGTCTTGGAAGAATTTTCTGTTGAGCTGATTGGCGCCAGCCAAGATGCCATTGATAAGGCCGAAGACCGAGAGCGCTTTGATAGAGCCATGAAATCTATTGGTCTTTCGACGCCTCGGTCAGCTATTGCGCACAGCATGGAAGAAGCTATTCAGGTGCAAAGCCAGCTGGGTTTCCCCTGCGTTATTCGCCCCTCATTTACAATGGGTGGCAGTGGCGGCGGCATTGCCTACAACCGTGAAGAGTTCGAGGAAATATGTACTCGAGGCTTGGATCTTTCGCCTACCTCAGAATTGCTTATTGATGAGTCGTTGTTGGGCTGGAAAGAGTTCGAGATGGAGGTGGTGCGCGACAATAAAGATAATTGCATCATTGTTTGTTCCATTGAAAACTTTGATCCTATGGGTGTGCATACAGGCGACAGTATTACCGTTGCGCCAGCGCAAACTCTGACAGACAAGGAATATCAACTTCTGCGCAATGCTTCAATTGATGTGTTGCGAGAAATTGGTGTAGATACCGGTGGTTCAAATGTTCAATTTGGCATAAACCCAGAAGACGGCCGCGTTGTTGTGATTGAGATGAACCCGCGTGTTTCTCGATCCTCTGCTTTGGCGTCTAAAGCCACAGGATTTCCAATTGCTAAAATCGCGGCTAAGTTAGCGGTTGGCTATACCTTGGACGAACTCGGTAATGATATTACCGGTGGCGTTACCCCGGCTTCTTTTGAACCCAGTATTGACTATGTTGTTACCAAGATACCTCGGTTCACCTTTGAAAAATTCCCAATGGCAGATGCACGCTTAACCACCCAGATGAAATCTGTGGGTGAAGTCATGGCGATAGGGCGAACTTTTCAAGAGTCGTTGCAAAAAGCCATGCGCGGACTTGAGATTGGCATGTCGGGTTTTGATCCGATCATCGATCAGAGCGATTCAGAATGGCGTGGTGTGCTGAAGCGTGAGTTACGTAACCCAAGTTCTCACCGGCTATGGTACGTGGCAGACGGATTTAGAACCGGCATGAGTGTTGATGATCTGTTTGAGTTGACGAAAATAGACCATTGGTTCTTAGCTGAGATTGAAGATTTGATTTTGGCTGAAGCAGAGTTGGAAACACGAAGTGCGTCTAGCCTGACTAAACAAGAATGGCTAGTTGCCAAAACTAAAGGTTTCTCCGATCCGCGATTAGCCAAGTTGATGAATACAACTGAGACTGAAGTGCGCGAAACCCGGCACGCCCATGGCGTTAAACCGGTTTATCGACGGGTAGATACTTGTGCCGCTGAATTTCCTGCCAGCAGCGCCTATATGTATTCAACCTATGAGGAAGAGTGCGAATCGCTGCCGACAAATCGAAAGAAAATCATGGTCCTTGGTGGCGGCCCAAACCGTATTGGTCAAGGAATTGAATTTGATTATTGCTGTGTTCACGCGGCCTTAGCAATGCGTGAAGATGGCTACGAAACCATCATGGTTAACTGTAATCCAGAAACCGTTTCCACTGACTATGACACCTCAGATCGACTCTATTTTGAGCCGCTTACCCTAGAAGATGTTTTGGCCATTGTAGAAGTTGAACAACCTACCGGTGTAATTGTGCAGTTTGGTGGTCAAACGCCGCTCAAATTAGCCGATGATCTTGCTCGTCTTGGGGTGCCAATTATCGGCACCAGTCCAGATGCCATTGATCGAGCGGAAGATCGTGAACGCTTTCAACAGTTAGTGGTGAAATTAGGTTTGCGTCAGCCGTATAACCGAGTCGCATCTAATACAGAGCAGGGTATTGAGCGGGCAGCGGAAATTGGCTACCCAATTATTGTGCGCCCTTCTTATGTTTTGGGTGGTCGGGCAATGGAGCTGGTTTACAACCCAGAAGAACTTAGACTGTACATGCAAAATGCGGTGGACGTGTCTAACGACTCGCCAGTATTGCTGGACAGATTCCTTGATCAGGCCGTAGAAGTGGACGTTGACGCCATCAGTGATGGAAAAGATGTAGTCATTGGCGCGATCATGCAGCATATCGAGCAAGCAGGCGTGCACTCTGGTGATTCGGCCTGTTCCCTGCCGCCTTATAACTTGCCTATGGATATCCAAAACGAGATCCGCGAGCAGGTTAAAGCACTGGCCATTGAGCTTGAAGTTATTGGTCTGATGAATGTTCAGATGGCGGTCCAGGGTAAGGACGTGTTTGTCATCGAGGTTAATCCGCGAGCATCTAGAACAGTACCTTTCGTGTCTAAGTGTATTGGCGTTTCCTTAGCTAAGGTTGCAGCACGCTGTATGGCAGGTGAGACCCTAGCCAGTATAGGTTTGACCGAGGAAATTATTCCGACTGCGTTCCATGTTAAAGAGTCGGTGTTTCCGTTTAACAAGTTCATTGGCGTTGACCCCATTTTGGGGCCTGAGATGAAATCTACTGGCGAGGTTATGGGCGTGGGTCTGACCTTTGGTGAGGCTTTTGCAAAAGCATCTTTGGGCGCGGGTGAACGCCTACCCAGTGGCGGCAGAGCCTTCCTCAGTGTTAAAGATTCAGATAAGCCTGGCGTGGTGAAAGTGGCTAAAGATTTGGTAGATCTTGGTTTTGAATTGGTGGCAACTACTGGCACGTTGCGGGTGTTGCGCGAAGCGAATGTTGAATGCAGCTTGATTCAAAAAGTTAATGAAGGTCGCCCTGACGTTTCGGATATGCTCAAGAACGAGCAGATCGACCTAATCATTAATACAACGGAAGGGCGCCAGTCTATTGCCCACTCTGCAATTATTCGACGTCTGGCGCTGCTTAAGAAGGTGTGTTACACAACTACATTGACTGGTGGCGAAGCACTAGGTATTGCGATTCGAGAAGGTATAGGTGATCGAGTTACCAGTTTGCAGGACTTGCACCAAAAGCTTGCTCAACAGGAGTAATTGATATGCCTATTCCAATGACTATTGAAGGTGCCGAAAGCTTGCGTAAGGAAGTTGGGCATCGCAAAACCGCACTACGCCAAGAAATCACCCAGGCCATTGCCGAGGCTCGGGCCCACGGTGACCTAAAAGAAAATGCTGAGTATCACGCTGCGCGCGAGCAGCAAAGTTTTAATGAGGGTCGAATTCAAGAAATTGAAAGCAAGCTAGCTGACGCTCAAGTTATTGATCTGAGCAAGATTCCAGCTACTGACAAGGTGATATTTGGTTCAACAGTGACCCTAATGGATACCGATACAGAGGTGGTTAAGGTTTACCGCATAGTTGGTGAAGATGAAGCAAACTTGCGTGAGGGCAAAATCTCGGTAATGTCGCCTATCGCTCGGGCGCTTATTGGTAAGTCGCTTGATGATGTTGTACGTGTTGCGGCACCAGGTGGTGATCTTGAGTATGAGATAACACACGTATCCCACTGAAAGAGTTAAACTGACAAAGGCAGGTAATTACACCCTGCCTTGAGACAGACGGCTATCAGATAACCGCCTGCATTTAGGTAAAAGCTTTTGTTTTTTCAGCCTTTAAAAATTTGCGGGTTGCTTGTGTTGGAGCCGGGGATCAGAAATCTTTCGCATCCACATAACGACTGACATTTGAGAGCTTTGCATTGGCCTTTGGGTTTTTGCGGTACAAAACGGCAATTTTGCCAATTTTTTGCAGCACCATAGAGCCCGTTTTTTGTGCAAGTTCATTGGCAATTTCTCGCCTTATCGCGCGGTCATTGTCGAACACTTTGACTTTAATTAGTTCATGATCGTTAAGTGCTCTCTCAGTTTCTTCTATTATGCCTTCTGAGAGTCCTCGCTCGCTCACCGCGACCACAGGATCAAGATGATGGGCGATGCCTCTAAGGGATTTTTTTTGCTGCGAACTCAATGGGATATTTTTCATTCGGGTATTCTATAAGACTCGCCTCACAGAGTATTGATAAAAAACATGGTAAAACGCAGTAAATCTAGTGATCGCTGGTTGCAGCGCCAGCGTAAGGACCAATTTGTCCGGAAAGCCCAAGATGGCGGCCAAATTTCTCGCGCCCACTTCAAATTGGCGCAGATTGATCAGCGTTATAAGTTGGTAAAGCCGAATCGGCGCGTTTTAGAGTTGGGAGCTGCTCCTGGCGGCTGGACTAACTATTTGGAAGAGCGGCTGGGTGCCGGGCTACTGATCGCTATTGACCCACTGCCGATAACCTGTGGCGATAGAACTCACGTTATTGAGGGGTACGCTGGCGAATCGGCAGTTGATGATGAGATAGAGCGTATCTTAGCAGGACAGAAACTCGACCTTGTTTTATCAGATATGGCCCCAAATATATCTGGAGTCAGGGCAGTAGACCAAGCGAGAGCAATGGATTTGGCGGACATTTCGTTAGATAGTTGCCATCGCTGGATGAATCAACGTGGTGCCATGGCTATTAAGGCCTTTCAGGGTGAAGGTTTAGATGACTGGGTGAAGGATTTGAAAAAAATCTTCAAACAGGTGCATATGACTAAACCTAAGGCCTCGAGGCCGGAATCTCGTGAAGTGTTTGTTGTGGCAATAGATTTTTTGCCCGAATAGAGCTTCAGTAACATGAGAATGTCTAAGCTTTAAAGTAGATTTGCCGCCAATTTCACAACCAATGCGGCACACTAGCTCGGTAACTTTCTGTCAGCGCAACCGAATAGGGTGGGTTTGCGGTAGGTTATCGGTTTGAATATGACCATCGGCTTAGATGGGCGCATAACAGCGCTTATTCGAGTTCCGTGTCCAATAATTAACAGAATGTGAGGTAAGTCCCGTGTCAGATATGGGAAAAAATATAGTACTTTGGCTGATCATAGCGGCCGTTTTGCTGACAGTGTTTAACAAATTTGATGTGGCGCCACAAACGCCAGAACTCAGTTATTCAGAGTTTCTGAGTGACGTTGAGCAGGGGCGCATAACCAGTGCCACTATTCAGGGTGATAAAATTTATGCTGAGGACACATCCGGTAATAAGGTGACCGTCACCCGATTGTCTAGTGATTTAGCTTTGACCGACCGTTTACGTGATGGAGAGGTCAGATTCGAAGTCGCACCAGAAGAGAAGCAGGGCTTTTGGACACAGCTATTAATTGCCAGTTTCCCTATCCTGATCATCTTGGCAGTAGCCATGTTTTTTATGCGCCAGATGCAAGGTGGCGGTGGTGGTCGCGGTGGTCCTATGGCGTTCGGTCGCAGCAAAGCCAAGCTTCTATCGGAAGATCAAATTAAGACAACCTTTGCCGATGTGGCTGGGGTTGATGAAGCAAAAGAAGAAGTTCAAGAGTTGGTGGAATTCCTCCGCGATCCTGGCAAGTTTCAGCGCCTAGGCGGGCATATTCCTCGGGGTGTACTCATGGCTGGGCAACCTGGCACCGGTAAAACTCTATTAGCTAAGGCCATTGCAGGAGAAGCCAAGGTACCTTTCTTCTCCATCTCAGGATCAGACTTTGTTGAAATGTTTGTTGGCGTAGGTGCCTCGCGTGTACGAGACATGTTTGAGCAAGCCAAGAAACAAGCGCCGTGCATTATTTTTATCGATGAAATAGACGCGGTAGGTCGACATCGCGGTGCAGGTGTAGGCGGTGGTCACGATGAGCGTGAACAAACATTGAACCAATTGTTGGTTGAAATGGACGGTTTTGAAGGTAATGACGGTGTTATTGTTATTGCAGCTACGAACCGCCCCGATGTGCTTGACCCAGCTCTGCTGCGCCCTGGTCGTTTCGATCGTCAGGTAGTCGTTGGCTTGCCGGATATTCGTGGTCGAGAGCAAATTACCAAAGTACACATGCGCAAAGTGCCTATTGCCGATGATGTTGATGCAAGCATCATTGCCCGAGGTACGCCCGGATTCTCAGGTGCTGATATTGCCAATTTGGTTAACGAGGCAGCGTTGTTTGCAGCGCGAGCCGGCAAGCGCTTGGTTGCCATGGAAGAGTTCGATAAAGCCAAAGATAAAATCATGATGGGCGCAGAGCGCAAGTCTATGGTTATGTCTGAGCGTGAGAAGCGTAATACCGCTTATCATGAAGCTGGCCATGTCATTGTCGGGCGCATGATGCCTGAGCATGATCCTGTTTATAAAGTAACGATTATTCCTCGCGGTCGGGCTTTAGGTGTGACCATGTTTTTACCGGTAGAAGATCGTTATAGCCTGAGTCGTCAGGGTATTTGTTCGCAAATATCTAGTCTGTTCGGTGGCCGTATTGCAGAAGAAATGATCTTGGGTGCAGAGCACGTTACGACAGGCGCATCGAATGATATTCAAAGAGCGACATCGTTAGCACGCAACATGGTTACTAAGTGGGGTCTTTCAGATCGCATGGGACCTTTGATGTATGACGAAGATGATGGTGAGGTGTTCCTTGGTATGTCAGCAGGCGCGAACAACAAAACCCATTCTCCGGATACGGCTCGTGCGATAGATGAAGAGGTCAGATCTATTGTTGACGGTTGTTACAGTGAAGCGCAAAGGGTGTTGACGGAAAACCTGGATAAGCTACATGTCATGGCAGAGTCATTGGTGGAATTTGAAACGCTGTCAGCTGACCAGCTAGACGACATCATGGCCGGGGCAAAACCTCGTCACCCCAGTGATACGCCTCCATCGTCTGGTAAGTCAGATCGCGGCGACACGCAGTCTCCAATTGGTGGTCCTGCAGAAGAAAGCTAAGATGACGTCAACGCGCCTCCTTAGCTGCGCGGAAAAACAGTTAGATTTACAGCACCCTCAAGTCATGGGGGTGCTGAATATCACCCCAGACTCTTTTTCTGATGGCGGTAGTCTCTATGATGACACCGCAATCCCCCTTGATAAAATTCTCCTTAATGCCCAGCGTATGATCGATGCAGGCGCGCGCGTGCTGGATGTTGGTGGAGAATCTAGTCGCCCCGGTGCGCAAGCCATTACGGTTGCCGAAGAAATTCGTCGCGTACTTCCTGTAGTAAAGGCTCTTAAAACGCTGGATTGCATTATTTCCGTCGACACGCGCAACGGTGAAACTGCCAGGGCCACCATCGATGCTGGTGCGCATATGATTAACGACATTAGCGCCGGATCAGACGTAGGTGTGATGGCTGCGGTGGCAAATTCCGGCGTGGCCTACGCGTTGATGCATATGCAGGGTTTGCCGCAGACCATGCAAAAGAACCCCCAATATGATCAAGTTGTTGCCGAGGTGGCGCAATTTCTGCAGCGCCGCTACCAGGCCTGTTTAAGTCTCGGCATTGGTGCTCAGCGGATGCTTATCGACCCGGGTTTTGGCTTTGGCAAAACACTCCAGCATAATTTGCTACTGTTGGCGCATCTTGAAGCGCTGCGTATCGATGGGTGCCCAATTTTAGTGGGAATGTCGCGCAAATCAATGCTTGGACAGATAACCGGACACGATGTTGATGATCGTTTGGCCGCCGGTATTGCAGCCGCAGTCTTAGCCGTTCAAAATGGCGCTGATTTGGTGCGAACTCATGATGTTAAAGAGACCGTAGATGGCCTCAAGGTCTGGTCGTCTTTAGTTGCTGTAATTTAGTCTGCTGCTGCACCTTGAACGATCAGTTCAGAACATTACTGGATGATCAAAGTGCCTAGTTCGACGGGCGATTGAAATTGATATTTGGCCTCGACTTCTTAGTGGCGGGGCAGAAAAAGGAAAAGTAATCAGATGGGGCAGAAGTATTTTGGCACCGATGGTATTCGTGGTCGAGTAGGGACATATCCCATTACTCCGGAATTTTGTTTACGTCTTAGCTGGGCTGTGGGTAAAGTTTTTGCCGGTCAGGATCGCCGAGCCCGCGTACTCGTTGGCAAAGATACGCGTATCTCCGGATACATGCTGGAGTCGGTTATTCAATCCGGGCTGGCTTCTGCCGGGGCTGATGTCAGCTTGCTTGGTCCGATGCCCACTCCTGCTATCGCTTATTTAACGCGCACCTTGGGTGCTGATGCGGGCATAGTGATCAGCGCTTCGCACAATCCCTACTATGATAATGGCATCAAATTTTTTGATCGCCACGGCAGTAAGTTGAGTGATGCGGTAGAGCAGGAAATCGAAGCAACATTAGACACTTTTATGGTCTGTGAAGATTCACAAAGCTTGGGTCGAGCTTCGCGCATAACGGACGCACCAGGGCGTTATGTAGAGTTTTGCAAGAGCTGTGTGAGCAGTGACTTTAGCTTACGCGGCATGCGAATCGTTGTAGATTGCGCCAATGGTGCAACCTATGGTGTTGCGGCTAAAGTATTTGAGGAGTTAGGCGCTGACGTTGTTTTGATATTTGCTGATCCCGATGGGTTTAATATCAATGAAAATTGCGGCTCTACCCATCCAGAGAATTTGCGCCAGCGCGTGGTGGCTGAAAACGCTGATCTTGGTATTGCTTTTGATGGTGATGGCGATCGACTTGTTATGGTCGACCACGAAGGCAGTATTGTTGATGGCGATGAAATTATTTTTGGCATTGCCCAAAGTCGCAAGCTGAATAAAAAGCTTAAGGGTGGCGTGGTCGGTACGGTGATGAGCAACTTTGGTTTAGAAAAGGCCTTAGAAGGTCTTTCAATTCCATTTCTTCGGGCCAATGTTGGCGATCGTCATGTTTTAGAATTGATGAAAAAGAAGAAGTGGGTGATTGGTGGCGAACCCTCAGGTCATATACTGACTATGGATTTGACCACAACGGGAGACGCAATTGTCGCAGCTTTGCAGGTGCTTGTTGCCATGAAAAGTGGCGCTGGTGATCAGCAAAGCCTTAAAGAGTTGGTTACGGGCATGCACAAGGTGCCGCAAATCTTGCTCAACGTCGAAGTAGCGTCGCCAGGATTAGTTGCACAGAGCGACCCGATGCAAGCCGCCATAAACGAACAAAGTAAAGTGTTGGAAGGGCGCGGCCGAGTGTTAGTTCGAGCTTCAGGTACCGAGCCGTTGTTGCGGGTCATGGTGGAAGGCGACAGTGAGGTAGAGGTGAAGCGCATTGCCCAAGAATTAGTTCAACAGGCGCTGGATATAGCGTTGCCAGACAAAAAATAACGTCGTTTAGCGAATAGGGCTGGAGGCGAGGCCTGGCAGTCACTTCGGCGTTGCAACAGATGAGCTGAACAGCCATTACCCCCCCCTCGGCGGAATTCGCCGATACCCAGTGCTCCGAGTCATAGAGCAAAAAACAATGCCATGAATGCCGCGGCAGATTTTTTTGAGGTTAATAATGTTCTCCAAATATGTGGGCCGCTTACAGGGTGACTGGCCCTATAAAGCCGGTCGCGTACCTATTTTTTATGGTTGGGTCATAGCGCTAATTTCGACATTAGGGTTTTTGTTTAGCGTGCCCGGTCAGACAATGGGCATGGCGGTATTTGCCGATTCCTTCATTGCGTCATTTGGTCTATCACGTACCGAGCTTTCACTCGCCTATATGCTGGGTACTATTGCCAGCGCCCTATTTCTGACCAAGGCTGGGCGTTTATACGATGAGTTAGGTGCGCGCATTATGCTAACTGCATCAGAGCTGGGCTTAAGTTGCGCACTGCTGTTTATCAGTAGTATCGACCTGGTTGCCGAACAAGTTTTACAGTGGGTGGAGGTCGATTTATCGATCATTACTTTTCCACTAATTTTGCTGGGCTATTTTGGCGTCCGCTTTAGTGGCCAAGGTGTTATGACCAGTGTCAGTACCAATATGCTACTGCTGTGGTTTAGGCGAAATAGAGGGCGGATACTAGGTTTTCGCGGGATTTTTATTTCTCTGGGTTTTTCTCTTTCGCCAGTGTTGTTGGCATTGCTTATAGATGACTTTGGGTGGCGTGATTCGCTGTTATTACTGGCCTTAGTGGTAGGGCCAGGGTTCGCATTGCTGGCATTTTTGGCGGTACGAGACAGGCCAGAAGTTTGTGATCTGCAAGTGGATGGTGGCCGTATGCAGCCCAAGGTCGAACAATTAGCTGCCACCCCGCCTAATTCGAACACGAGCTCAGATTCGACGTTCAATACAAGTATAAATGAGCGTTCAGACTTAGGCTTAGCCCAAGTTAAGCGTAACCCTGTGTTTTGGCTCTATTCGTCGGCGCTATCTATGCACGCGCTTTTTGGCACTGCAGTGACATTTCACATCGTCGCAATTTTTGCTGAAGCTGGCAGGGGTAGGGACGAGGCCTTTGCCTACTTCATACCTCAGGCGGTTATTACAGTGGTAGTTAACTTGGCGGCCAGCACGTTAGCTGACTATATGAGGCTGAAACCATTTTTGCTGGTGATGCTGGTCAGTTTTGTATTTGGTGCTGTGGGCCTAATGAATTTGCAAACCGATACCGGTTATTGGTGTCTTGTGGTGGGATTTGGTGCGGGCAGCGGGTTGTGGGGAACATTGTCTAATTTGGTTTTTATTCGTCAATTCGGCGCGACCCACCTTGGTGAGATCACTGGTTTAAACACTGCATTTACTGTTTTTGGTAGCGCCATTGGGCCACTCATATTCAGCGTGGCTTTAGACCTCACCGGCAGCATGTTTAATGCGGCCCAAATTTGTGCCGGCTTATTAGTGGTGTTGTTTGTGACTGCAATATTCATCCGCCAGCCGTTAGATCATGCACCCTCCGCAAAGTTCAGGAGTGATCCGCGCTAGGCGGCACTGGGCCGCACTAGATCGCACTAGACAGCACTAGGCAACGAGAGGTTGGCATTGTTTTACGTAGATGGAAATTCCGACAATAATAGACCGCGGCGCAAATTGTTTCTCGAAGCTGACTACGGTTAGCACTCTCAATGTTCTCAGTGCTTGGAAAAACTCAGGACTGCGTATAACATGGCGCGCCGCGACAGGCAGGTTGAGATTGAAGAGGTTCGGATGCGCAGATTTTTGATTGCAGCTAACTGGAAAATGTACGGCTCTTTAGCGATGGCCCATGAGTTTGCGGAAAGCTTTGATCAAAGTGTTGATCTGGGCGCTGACGTGGTTTTGTTTCCGCCTGCAGTTTATCTAAGCGCGGTGCAAGGTTGGACCTCTGAATTTGTACAAGTAGGGATACAAGATATAGGCGCAGCCTTGCAGGGTGCGCATACAGGAGAGATAGCAGCCTCCATGGTTAAAGACCTTGGTGGTTCTTGGGTTATAGTAGGCCACTCGGAACGTCGCACGGATCAAGGCGAAAGTAACGAGTTGGTGGCGCGCAAGTTTGCTTCAGCCGTTGCTGCAGGTTTGCGACCCATTGTTTGCGTAGGCGAAAGCCTAGAGCAGCGGAACGCAGGTGACGCTTTTGCCGTGGTCAGTAACCAGCTTAAAGCGGTTATTGATCTTTGCGGTGTAACTGGTTTGCAGCAAGGCGCAATAGCATATGAGCCGCTTTGGGCCATTGGTACAGGGTTAACTGCAACCCCAGATCAGGCTGGACAGATGCACGCTGCAATCCGTAATTTGCTCGTTGGGTTTGATCAAGATGTGGCGCAGTTAGTACGTATTATTTATGGCGGTAGCGTTAACCCTGAAAATGCTGGGTTATTGTTTGCGCAAGAAGATATAGACGGCGCTTTGGTAGGCGGAGCCTCACTCAAAGCATCCAGTTTTGCGGCGGTTGTCGCAGCGATATAATTCCTTAGGGTAAGTGGATTTGCACAAGCCCTATGTACAGCCCTATGCGATTTAACAGAGTGAATCTCTAACGGATTCAACTCAGAAAGAGAGAAGATAGATGTCGACTTTAGAAACAGTGTTGTTGTCCCTACTTGTAATTGATGCGGTTGCATTGATCGTACTGATTTTGATTCAACAAGGTAAAGGGGCGGATGTCGGCGCTGCCTTTGGTAGTGGGTCATCCAATACAGTATTGGGCAGTTCGGGCGGCGGCGATTTAATGACTCGGATCACCACCTGGCTAGCTATTGCTTTCTTCGTCATCGCATTTGGCCTAGCTTATACAGCGAAAGAGCGTGCAGTCGAGGCCAATTCTCTTGGTATCCCCCAGGCGCTAGAGGGCGAAGTTACAGTTCCTGGCACTGTGTTGGTACCGGTTGTAGAAGAACCTACGGGAGATATCCCAGGACTTTAATGCTGCTATTGACAGCAAAGCGGCCCGAAACCAAATTAGGAACAGTTTATTAGTTAAGTTTTAGTGAATATGCCGGAGTGGTGAAATTGGTAGACACGCTACCTTGAGGGGGTAGTGGGCTTATGCCCGTGCGAGTTCGAGTCTCGCCTTCGGCACCATCACTAAAACACTTACAAAGTCAGTTAAGCCGCTAAACAGCACCTGCAGGATCGTGCCCTCCAAATGCTAACTGCCGCGAGTCCCAAAGCCTAATGCGCGAAACCTACTTTATGTCGGTATGGCAACTTCCGATTGTTTTCCTTTGCTGCCTTTAGCGCTAATTGCTGCTGAGAATCTTCGCTTATCAGTATATTCGGCCGTATTCTCAAAAATAGTGCAATCCTTTTGATAAATAAGAGACTTTTGCTTGCGCACTGCTGCGTAGCTCCATATAATTCCGCTCCCAATTGTTGCGGGGTGGAGCAGTCTGGTAGCTCGTCGGGCTCATAACCCGAAGGTCGTGGGTTCAAATCCTGCCCCCGCTACCACAATTGGAAAGGGCCTTTATGACGGCCCTTTTGTTACCTAATAATGGGGTAACTAAGTCGACGAAAGATGGCGTGAATCTTTCGCTGATGAATGTGTTGAAGGCAGTATGCCCAAGCTTTATTGCACTTGGCGGCCAGTTCTGGTCACGGTGCGGGAATTAAAGTTAGAGTCACGCAACTGAGATGGGCTATAGGCCCATTTTTTGTGCCAGTAGAAAAAGTGCGCGTTTGATCAGGTTTTTTTGTTCAAGCGCAACCGGCGTTTGCAAACCATGCGTGAATTGAACGGGTTATACGGTTGAACAACAAAGAATTGCAGATTGATGAGTTGATCACGCCAACGGTGGAATCCTTGGGTTGCGCAGTGTGGGGTGTGGAATACATCAGTCAAGGGAAACACAGTGTACTTCGAGTCTACATAGACGGTGAAGACGGCATAAATGTTGATCTGTGTGCAGAAGTAAGCCGGCACGTAAGTGATCTTCTTGATGTTGAAGAGATTATGCCCATGGCTTACACCCTCGAAGTATCTTCGCCTGGAATGGATCGATTGCTGTTTAAAGAAGCACAATATTTAGCAAGTGTTGGTGAGCAGTTAGAGGTTCGGCTTAATTTTCCTTTTGAAGGGCGGAAAAAAATCATCGGCCTTTTGGCTGGCGTAGAAGACCGCAATGTTGTGTTGCAGAATGCAGATGAAGAATATCTGCTGCCATTAGAAAATATTCAAAAGGCACGTATTGTGCCGAATTTTGGTTGAGGTAAGGACGAAGCATGAGTAAAGAAATACTCTTGGTGGTTGAATCCGTCTCCCATGAGAAAGGGGTTCCCAAAGAAGTTTTGTTTGAAGCTATTGAGTCAGCATTGGCTATGGCTACGAAAAAACGTTATGGCGAATTTGCCGAATTTCGCGTGGTCATTGACCGCGAAAGCGGTGAATACGAAACCTTCCGCACATGGGAGGTCGTAGATTTTGAGGTGATCGTCAGTGACCCTGAACAAGAAGCCAATCCAGATGCTCAGATTGATATCGAGCAAGCTCTTGTTAAGGATCCTAGTATTGCTCTAGGCGATGTAATGGAAGAGCAGGTCGAATCAGTCGGTTTTGGACGTATTGCAGCGCAAACGGCGAAGCAAGTAATCGTGCAGAAGGTTCGCGAAGCGGAACGCGCGCAAATTATTGAAGCTTATGAAACTCGCCTAAATGAGTTAGTTAGCGGAACCGTTAAGAAGATGGGTCGCGACAACGTGATCATCGACCTAGGTGGCAACGCTGAAGGGATTTTGACCCGTGAGCACCTCATTCCTCGTGAAGTATTTAGAGTGGGTGATCGTATTCGCGCGATGTTGGTTGAGATTCGTCCAGAAAATCGCGGTCCACAATTGATTTTGTCGCGCACAGTGCCTTCCATGCTTATTGAGTTATTCAAAGTGGAAGTGCCTGAAATTGCAGAGGACGTGATTCAAATTCGCGGTGCGGCAAGAGATCCGGGCTCCAGAGCCAAAATTGCAGTACGTACCAACGATGGTCGTATCGATCCTGTTGGTGCATGCGTTGGTATGCGCGGCTCTCGTGTTCAAGCGGTCTCCGGTGAATTGGCCGGTGAGCGTATTGATATTGTTTTATGGGATGATAACCCTGCGCAACTTACGATTAATGCGATGGCTCCTGCGGAAGTGGCTTCCATCGTCTTAGACGAAGAAACCCACAGCATGGATATCGCGGTAACAGAAGAAAATCTAGCTCAGGCGATTGGACGAGGTGGACAAAACGTCCGGCTTGCCAGTGACCTGTGTGGTTGGTCATTGAACATCATGACTGAAGGTGAAGCTTCGCAAAAGCAAGAAGAAGAAACGACTAAGTTCGTTACCGAATTTATGGATGCTTTGTCCGTAGACGAAGACGTCGCTGGCGTTTTGGTTGAGGAAGGGTTCACTACCTTAGAAGAAATTGCTTACGTACCAATCGAAGAGATTGTTGCCATTGACGGGTTCGATGAAGAAATTGTCGGCGAATTGCGTAACAGAGCAAAGGATGCGCTATTGACCAAGGCGATTGCCAGCGAAGAAGCGCTAGGCGACGGCGCTCCAGCGGAAGATCTGCTGACAATGGAAGGCATGACTCGAGAGCTTGCATTTAAGCTAGCCGGTAATGAGGTGGTCTGTATGGAAGACCTTGCCGAGCTTGCAGTGCCAGAGCTATTAGATATTGAGCCGGAACTGGGCGAAGAAGAAGCAGCTAAGCTAATTCTAAAAGCACGAGAGCCCTGGTTTGCGGAAGAAAATGAGGCAGCTACAGACAGCGCTGCGGCAGATACGACAATGGATTAAGGAAGCGCAGCTCTGACCTTTTGGCGGAGCGGCAGGAGTGATTGATGGCTGAAGTAACAGTAAAACAACTAGCAGATACAGTTGGTGCTCCGGTAGAGCGTTTGCTTAAGCAAATGCAAGAAGCCGGCTTATCGCATCAGGCTGAAGGCGATGTTGTTAGTGAAGAGCAGAAGCAAGTGTTGTTAGGTTTCTTAAAGAGAGGCCATGGCGAGACTGAGAAGCCTGCTGAAAAAATTACTCTGAAAAGAAAAAGCACCGGCACGCTGAAGTCTGGTCAAGGTCGGGCTGGTAGAGACGTAACCGTTGAAGTTCGCCGTAAGCGAACCTACGTCAAACGTAGTGAACTGGCGCAGGATGATCCGGACCAAGCAGCTGGTGCTGAAGCACCAGCCAATGTTTCTCAAAGTGAAGTAGAAGCGCGGCGCATCCATGAAGAAGAATCTTCGCGAAAAGAAGCCGAAGAGTTAGCGCGCAAAGCGGAACAAGATCGTAAGGATGAATCAGAGCGCCGTCAGGCTGAAGAAAAAGCCCAGCGCGATCAAGAATCTCGCAAAGAACAAGAACGCCAAACTCAAGAAAAACTACAGCAAGAGAAAGCTGCCGCGACTTCTGCACCTAAAGCACCGGTTTCCGCAGCTGACGTCCAGGCGAAAGAACAATCTGACCAACGCGGTAGTAAGCGCACACGTGGCCGCGAGCGACCAGCTGCTACAGCAGGCGGTGGTGGCGGTGATAAAGGCCAAGGTCGTCGTCGAGAGTTGAGTTTAAAATCCGAGCGACGTTCCAAGAAACGCCCTACTCGACGCAATACTGGACTTCATGTAGATCAGCAAGGCGGCGAGTTTAAGCCTACAGAATTTATTTCGCGTGAAGTGGAAGTTGGTGAAGTCATTTCCGTGGGAGATTTAGCCCAAGGAATGGCGGTTAAAGCCGGTGAAGTAATTAAGACATTGATGGGTATGGGCGTTATGGCCAACATCAATCAGCCTATTGACCAAGACACGGCCACTTTGGTTGTGGAAGAAATGGGCCACAAAATCAAAATCGTTAGTGAAGACGTGCTTGAAGAACAGTTGGTGGCGTCATTTGTTATCGAAGGCGACGTAAGTAGTCGCGCGCCGGTTGTGACCGTAATGGGCCATGTCGACCATGGTAAGACATCGTTGCTAGATCGCATTCGCGATGCGCGGGTAACGACTGGCGAAGCGGGTGGCATTACTCAGCATATTGGCGCCTACAGCGTAGGTACCGAAAACGGTCAAATCACCTTTATTGATACGCCAGGACACGCAGCATTTACCTCAATGCGCGCACGTGGCGCCAAGGTAACAGATATCGTGGTGTTGGTAGTTGCAGCTGATGACGGCGTGATGCCTCAGACAGTGGAAGCTATCCAACATGCTAAAGCAGCAGAAGTGCCAATTATTGTCGCTATTAACAAGATGGATTTGGAAGGGGTAGATACCGACCGCGTCACGAATGAGCTTGCGTCGAAAGATGTCATTCCTGAAGAATGGGGCGGCGAGACGCAATTCCGTAAAGTGTCGGCGATGACTGGCGAAGGCGTAGATGCGTTGTTAGAAGCCATTGTGCTGCAATCAGAACTGCTTGAATTGGGGGCCATCGAAGATGCTCCTGCTCAGGGTGTGGTAATTGAATCTCGTTTGGATCGAGGTCGCGGCCCAGTTGCTACGATACTTGTGCAAAACGGTTCACTCAAACAAGGCGATATTGTAATTGCCGGTGAATTTCATGGTCGCGTTCGCGCAATGTTAGACGATGCGGGTCGGCCCACTCAGATTGCTGGACCTTCTCAGCCCGTTGAGGTTTTGGGTCTTAATGGCACGCCAGGCGCGGGAGATGACTTTGCAGTCGTGTCGGATGAGCGTTCGGCACGTGAGTTGGCAGAGTTCCGCCGTGATAAGAATCAGGACCGTCTGCAAGCAATGCAGCATGCCTCGAAGCTTGAAAATATGTTCGCCAATATGGCAGAGGGCGAAAAGAGCATTTTGAAGCTTGTTATTAAGGCCGATGTTCGCGGTAGCTTGGAGGCAATTATCCAGTCTCTAGGCGATCTTGGTAATGACGAAGTGTCTGTTCAAGTATTGGGTTCAGGTGTCGGCGGAATTTCCGAGTCTGACGCAACTATGGCCGCCACATATGGCGCAGCCGTGATCGGTTTCAATGTTCGTGCTGATAAAACCGCGAAAGTATTGCTTGAAAAATCTGGCATGGAGTTACGTTACTACAGTGTTATTTACGAACTGATAGATGATGTTAAGAAATCTCTGTCAGGTATGTTATCGCCAGAAATACGCGAAGAAATTGTCGGCATTGCTGAAGTGCGCGACGTTTTCCGCTCGCCACGTTATGGGCAAATTGCCGGTTGCATGGTGACTGAAGGTACCGTTTTCCGTAATAAGCCAATACGTGTGTTGCGTGACAATGTTGTAATTTATGAAGGTGAGTTGGAATCGCTAAGACGATTTAAAGACGACGTTGCTGAAGTTCGGAACGCTACCGAATGTGGTATTGGCGTACGCAATTACAATGATGTTCGCCCCGGCGACTTGATCGAAGTATTCGATACCAAGGAAATTGCGCGAGAGCTTTGAGATTAACCATGAGCAAATCGCAATACTGCCTATACAAGGGAAGAACTTTCTAAATGTCGCGTGATTTAAGAGTAGCGGATTTTGTGCGTGATGAAGTTGCGCGAATACTCCAGCGCGATGTGCGCGACCCGCGAGTCGGGTCATTTGTCAGTGTTAACGACGTCAAGGTCAGTAAAGATCTGTCTTATGCGGAAATTTATGTTTCCTCGTTGCAGGCCGAAACAGACGAAGACAAGAGCGAACTTATCGCTGTGTTGAATAAAGCCGCAGGTTTTTTTCGCTCAGAGTTAGCAAAACGACACACCATGCGAACTACCCCGAGGACACGCTTTCACTATGATGAGCTTGTTGAGAGAGGGCCACGCATTGAGAAGCTCATTGGTAAAGCTGTTTCTCAAGACGAAAGTCGGGGAACAACGGACGACGCGGCGGAATAGTATGCATTTGAATGTGAGAAAGTGCAGTGGCTAAGCGTAGACGCGGTAGACCAGTAGATGGCGTACTCATAGTAGATAAGCCAGCGGGCATTACATCTAATGATGTAGTACAACGAGCGAAAAGACTGTTCGGCGCGCAAAAAGTTGGCCATACAGGAAGCCTAGATCCATTAGCGACAGGGGTTTTACCGCTTTGCTTTGGCGAAGCGACAAAGTTTTCGCAGTTTCTTTTAGATTCAGACAAGAAGTATTGGACACGAATTAAACTAGGCGTGACCACGGCGACGGGTGACGCGGATGGCGAAGTGACAGGTGGTTCTGATGCCTCGCATGTTACTGCTGATGCAGTTGAGAACGCGCTGGCAAAGCTTCGTGGCGAAATTGAACAGATTCCATCGATGTATTCTGCGCTTAAGCATCAAGGTCAGCCGCTTTATAAGTTGGCCAGGCAGGGTATTGAAGTAGAGCGGAAAGCCCGCAAAGTCACGGTATTCAGCAATGAATTGGTCAAATTCGACGGCGATGAGTTAGAACTCGAAATACACTGTAGTAAAGGTACCTACGTTCGGACCATTGCAGAAGAGCTGGGTCATGCGCTAGGCTGCGGCGCTCACGTTATTGGTTTACGACGCCTTGCAGCAGGCCCATATGTAGAGCATGAAGCGATTAGTTTTGAGCAGTTGGAATCTTGTGAAGATAATGATTCGCTAGACAGTTTGTTAAAGCCAATTGGTAGTTCTGTACAAGATTGGCCTCGGGTACGGATGGTCAGTGATACCGCTCACTACCTGTTACAAGGACAACCTGTTCAGGTGGCTAAAGCACCCACCGAAGGTTGGGTACAATTATTGGAAATAGCTGAGAAAGACGATGTCTTTCTTGGCGTTGGAGAAGTCTTGGCAGACGGTCGGATAGCGCCACGCAGATTAGTGGTCTTTAGCTAGGAAGGTCTGTAAGGATGTTTAATGTATGTACTGTAAATATGCGCGGTTCATACGGTAATTTTTTTCGCGTATTGAAGGAGAAGAAAGATGGCACTAACTGCCGCAGTAAAAGCAGATATTGTAAAAGAATATCAACTCGAAGATGGTGACACTGGGTCCCCAGAAGTGCAGGTTGCGTTATTAACAAATAACATCAATACCTTGCAAGGGCACTTTAAAGATCACAAGAAAGATCACCACTCCAGACGTGGTCTGATCAGAATGGTTAATCAGAGAAGAAAACTTCTAGATTACCTAAAGAGAAAAGATGTAGCTCGTTACAGTGATTTGATTAAGCGCCTTGAATTGCGTCGATAGTCATAGAGCTCGCTGGCTTCGGGGCAATTCGCTCAGAAGCGAGTCGATAAGGTATCGAAAAGATACATAGAACATGAATGAAAATAGAAACGCTATAAATATGCAATTCCGATTGGAGGAATCAATTTGAACCCAATTACCAAACAATTTCAGTTTGGCGATCAAACGGTCTCTATGGAGACCAATAAAGTCGCTAAGCAAGCCACCGGATCAGTGGTAGTTACCATTGGTCAAACCGTGGTTTTAACCACAGTCGTCGGTGCTAGAAGTGCTCGCCCAGGCCAGGACTTTTTTCCGCTTACTGTAAATTATCAAGAAAAAACTTATGCTGCAGGAAAAATTCCTGGCGGCTTTTTTCGTCGCGAAGGTCGTCCTAGCGAGAAAGAAACACTGACTTGTCGTCTGATTGATAGACCCATCAGACCGTTGTTTCCGAAAGGATTCATGAACGAAGTTCAGGTGGTTTGTACTGTTGTATCAACAGACAAAAACCAAGATCCAGATATTGCTGCGTTGATTGGTACGTCCGCGGCGCTAGCTATTTCTGGGATTCCTTTTAAGGGACCAATTGGTGCTGCCCGAGTGGGTTTCATAGACGGTAACTATATTCTGAACCCAGGGTACGATGTTCTTAAAGAATCTATGTTGAATATGGTTGTTGCCGGTACTGACGGCGCTGTATTGATGGTTGAGTCTGAAGCGAAAGAATTATCTGAAGACGAGATGCTTGGCGCAGTGTTATTCGCACACCAAGAAATGCAGACCATTATTACAGCTGTCGCAGAGTTTGCTACAGAAGCTGGTAAGCCGTCTTGGGATTGGCAAGCGGAAGAAAAAGACGAAGTGCTTTTATCTAAGGTTAGCGATTCAATCAAGGCGGATCTTGGCGAAGCCTATCGCATCGGCGATAAGATGGATCGCCAAGCGAAAGTTAGCGAGATCAAGAAGGGTATTGTTGCGCAACTTGCTGGTGGTGACGAAGCCGCTTATGCAGGTGACGACGTTGCAGATATGTTCGGCAAGGTAGAGAAAGATTTAGTACGCCAGCGCGTACTTAATGGCGAGCCTCGTATTGATGGCCGCGACCTACGTACTGTGCGACCCATTGAAGTTGAAGTTGGCGTTTTACCAAAAGCTCATGGATCGGCGTTATTTACTCGCGGCGAAACACAGGCGCTTGTGGTGGCTACTCTGGGTACGTTGCGTGACGCAGCGATGATTGATGCGCTAGAGGGTTCTTATAAAGATACCTTTATGCTGCACTACAACTTCCCTCCGTACAGTGTTGGTGAAGCTGGCTTTATGAGCGGCCCGAAGCGTCGTGAAATTGGTCACGGTAAGTTGGCGCGCAGAGGTGTTTCTGCCTCACTGCCAAATGCTGAGGATTTCCCTTATACCATCCGCGTGGTCTCTGAGATTACTGAGTCCAATGGATCCAGTTCTATGGCCAGTGTATGTGGTACATCGTTAGCCCTTATGGACGCCGGCGTACCTATGAAGGCTCCAATTGCTGGTGTAGCAATGGGTCTTGTTAAAGAAGGCAACCGTTACGCGGTATTAACAGACATCTTAGGTGACGAAGATCACCTTGGTGATATGGACTTTAAAGTAGCGGGTACAGCAGCAGGTGTAACTGCATTGCAGATGGATATTAAGATCGACGGTATAACCGAAGAGATTATGGAAGCGGCGATGTCTCAAGCACATGAAGCGCGTATTCATATTCTTGACGAAATGAATAAGGTCATTAGCGTTTCGCGAGAGGAGCTGTCTGACAATGCACCTGCCATGGTGACTTTGAATGTTCATCCAGACAAGATCCGCGACATCATTGGTAAAGGCGGTGCGACTATTCGTTCTATCGTTGAAGAAACCGGTGCAGAAGTGGATATCAATGATGACGGCAGTGTTAGAATTTACGCTGAAGACAGTGCTGCGAAAGACGCAGCTGTTAACCGGATTCAGGAAATTACCGCAGAAGCTGAAGTTGGCCGTATTTACCACGGTAAGGTTGAGCGGATTGTAGACTTCGGTGCGTTCGTGAACATTTTGCCGGGTAAAGATGGCTTACTGCACATTTCTCAAATTGCTGAAGAGCGCGTTGAGAATGTCAGCGACTATTTGACCGAAGGTGAAGAGGTTGATGTGGTCGTTTTGGATGTAGATCAGCGTGGAAGAATCAAGCTGTCTATTAAAGAACTGCCTAACTATCAGGAGCAGGATGCGCCAGAAGAGTAACTTCTTCTTTTGCAGACAAAAAAAACCGGCGTATACGCCGGTTTTTTTTTGCTCTATTTTTCTTCCGTGAATCTGTGTGTGGAAAATTCTCTAGGAGTCTTTTTAGCCAACTCTGCACGCATCATCGCAGCACTCGGTTCGCAACTAAATCGTCGACAACTGAAGGATCCGCTAATGTTGATGTGTCGCCCAAGCTGTCCAGTTCGTTTGCGGCAATTTTGCGCAAAATTCGCCGCATAATTTTACCTGATCTTGTTTTCGGTAACCCCGGTGCCCACTGGATAACATCTGGCTTTGCTATAGGACCAATTTCTGTCCTAACCATATCAACTAATTCTTTTTGCAGGGTCTCAGGGTCTGAGTTATCACCTGCCATTAGAGTAACGTAGGCGTAAATCGCTTCGCCCTTCACGTCATGGGGAAAGCTAACTACTGCAGCTTCGGCTACTCGCGGGTGAAGTACTAAGGCGCTCTCAACTTCCGCGGTGCCGATTCTATGTCCTGAGACATTCATGACATCATCTACCCTTCCGGTGATCCAATAATAGCCATCTTCATCGCGTCGGGCGCCATCACCAGTAAAGTAGTAACCCTTATAGGTGGAGTAGTAGGTGTCTATGACGCGCTGGTGATCACCGTAGACTGTTCTGATTTGGCCAGGCCAAGCGCCAGTAATAACCAAGTTGCCCGCAGCGACTTGGTCTTCCATGAGATTACCTTCGGCATCCATCAGCGCCGGTTGCACGCCAAAGAACGGTAAGCTAGCAGATCCAGGTTTCAGGTCTGTTGCTCCGGGCAGTGGCGTGATCATGATACCGCCGGTCTCTGTTTGCCACCATGTGTCGACGATTGGACAGCGACCATCGCCGACTACCCGGTGATACCACTCCCAAGCTTCAGGGTTAATGGGTTCGCCCACACTGCCTAAAAGATGTAACGAGCTTCTAGAACATTTAGTTACGTAAGCATCGCCCTGGGCCATAAGCTGTCTTAAAGCAGTAGGGGCTGTGTAGAAAATATTTACTTGATGTTTGTCGATGATTTGCCAGCAGCGAGAGGCGTCTGGGTAAGTGGGAATGCCTTCAAACATGAGAGTGGTTGCGCCATTGGCTAACGGTCCATAGACAATATAAGAATGACCGGTAATCCACCCAACGTCAGCAGTACACCAATAGATATCTCCGTCTTGGTAGTCAAAAACATATTTGTGTGTGATTGCCGCATGTAGCAAATAGCCTGCACTGGAATGTTGCACGCCTTTGGGTTTACCTGTTGAACCAGAAGTATAGAGGATAAAGAGTGGGTCCTCAGCGTCCATAGCGGCAGGTTCTGCGCTGGTGGGTTGAGATGAAGTTAGCTCGTCGTACCAAATATCTCGGCCTGCTTGCCAAGGCACATCTGCACCGGTGTTGCGTACGGTAACTACTGTATGAACATTGGGGCAAGACTCTAACGCTTTTGCGGCGTTTTCTTTCAGTGGTACACGGCGCCCGCCACGCAAACCTTCGTCTGCAGTGATTAAGGTTTGGCAGTCCGAATCCAAAATTCTATCTTTAAGAGACTGAGGCGAGAAGCCGCCAAAAACAACGCTATGAATTGCTCCAATCCTTGCGCAAGCCAACATTGCGTAGGCGGCTTCTGGAATCATTGGCATATAAATACATACGCGGTCGCCCTTTTTAACACCGCGTTCTCTTAAGCCATTTGCCAATTGGCACACGCTGTCCGAGAGTTGCTGGTAAGTAATGTGGGCGTCATTGTTAGGCTCGTCGCCCTCCCAAATGATTGCGGTTTGCTCTGCACGTTCGGGTAAGTGGCGATCTATACAGTTGACGCTAACATTGAGTTGCCCGCCACTAAACCATTCGACATTCCCGTTAGGTAAATCGGCGTGGGATACTGTATCCCATGGTTTTTGCCAATCTAGAAATAACTTAGCTTGTTCGGCCCAAAAATTGTCTGAATCTGTAATTGAACGCTGATACATTTCTTTGTAGCGATTGCTATCAATAAGACACCTTGCTGCGATGTTTGCGGGAACAGGATAAATATCGCTCATGGTTATTCTCTAATTTCTTTGGTTAGTGCGGTACAAAACAGATTTTGAAATCTAGCTATTGGACCGGTTATATCGATTAATTGCGCTAAATCAGGGTGGGGTTAGGATTGTAAAATTGCCGTGTGCCTTCCATGCACAAAATCTGTTCAAGTAGGGCCAAAAAGTGCTCGTCATTGTTGGCAAAATCTACTTCAGAAGCGTTCACTATCAGAAGTGGCGCCTGCTCGTAGTAATGGAAAAACTCTGTATAGCTGTCGTTCAGGGCGTCTAAATAATCTAATTCAATACTCTGTTCAAAATCATTCCCTCTCTGCAGTACTCTGCCCTGCAAAGTTTTAGCCGGGGCCTGTAGGTAGATAACAAGGTCGGGTACTGGCGGCTGAATTTTCAGGTTATTTTGAATTTGTTGATAAAGTAAGAATTCTTCCGTATCTAATGTGAGTTTTGCAAATAGCTCATCTTTTTCCATCATAAAATCTGCCACCAAAGAGCGGTCGAGCAAATCGTTGCCGGGCATGTCTGCTACCTGTCTAGCTCGATGCAGGAGGAAAAAAAGTTGCGTGGGTAATGCTTGGCTGGCGCCCTCGGCATAGAAGCGATCCAAAAATGGGTTTTCTGTCGCGGGTTCAAGCATCAAGGGGTAAGTAAAGACGTCGGCTAATTTGCGCGCTAGCGTTGTTTTACCCACACCGATTGGCCCTTCAATGGCCAAATACTTTGGTAGTGGCTGAAGTTCTGCTGCCGCAGCAATCATTGTCGTTGCTCTTTGCACCGCGCTGATTGGCAAATCACTTGGCTCATTGATCACCGTTTGCAGCGATTCGCCGATGATCACTGAAGAAGCGGTGATTTCTTTCGTTAAATTTTGTTCTGTCATGGTACGAGTGGTGGGTTCCGTATTAGCCGCCATTTTGCCCAATTTATCAAATTTGCATACAATCTAATCATGAACAAGGCCAGCTCTAGGTTCAACCGACAAATCCCCGCAATAAAAAAACCCAGATTACTCCTAGAATTAGTGGTGCGAAACACCATCAATTTATGCTCTGTTGTTCGACGTTATCAAGGGGGGTAGCTTTGCTCGCGCGCTTCTTTCGGCGCTTCTTTTTTGCGTCTCGAGGTAGGGCCTGAATCATTTCCTGCTTATTTTCTGGATTGGCGGTTTGATAATCGGTCCACCAATCTGCGCATTCTTGTAAGGCTGGCTCTGATTCTGCTCGCAAGCATAAGAAGTCATAGCCGGCTCTAAAGCGCTTGTGAGCACTTACTCTCTCAATAGCCTTCGGGCTTCGACCTACCAGTCTATCTTGGGTCATCCACACTTCGCGGGCAAAACTACCAAAACGACGCGGTACGGCGACAAAACTTTGTTGATCTTTTAGCGTCATAAACGCTGGGTCCTCTTCACCCTGCTGCCATTCATTTTTGCGTGCACAGAAATCTTCCCAGAGCAGTACTGCGACCAAAAAGCCGGGTGTAATAGACGCACCGCCCTTGATTCGTTCGTCAGTATTGCGCATTGCCGCTAAGACTAATGGGCTTTGTGGATTGCAGCTTGGGAATAACGCTGCAGCCAATTTTGTATCGCGCATTTTGCGCCATATTTTTTCGCCGTAGCCGTTGAGGAATAGCTTTAAAAACTCGTCAAAGAGTCGCGCAGGGGGTACGGCATCTAAGCGCTTGGCGGTGTCGTCTAAGAGCGTGAGAATTTTTTTGTCTACACTGAAACCTAGTTTTTCACCGAAGCGCAGTGCCCTTAAGACTCTTACCGGGTCTTCTGCAAGTCTAACTTTTGTTTCACCGATAAAGCGCAAGCGCTTGTCTTCTATATCTTGCAAACCACCAACGTAGTCGATGATCTCGTTAGTGTTCGGATCGTAGTAGAGGGCGTTTACCGTGAAGTCTCTGCGAAAGGCATCTTCTTGCAGGGTGCCGAATGCATTGTCACGAAGAATCATGCCTTGCTGGTCGTGGACTACGTTGTCAGACATTGATTGTCGGAAGGTAGACACTTCAATTAAATCTCTACCATAGCGAACGTGCACAATAGGAAATCTGCGCCCCACAATGCGTGCGCGGCGAAAAATTGTGCTGATTTTTTCGAGCGGAGCATTAGTCGCAACGTCAAAGTCTTTTGGTCGCTCTCCACATAATGCATCTCGTACGCACCCTCCTACTAAATAGGCTTGGAACCCATGAGCATTGAGCTCGGCAATAACTTTTAGTGCATTGGCATCTAAATGTTTTTCTTTGATGCCATGCTTAGTTACTCGCTGAGCTTTTGGTGCATCTGTGCTGGTATTTTTTGAATTCAGTTTGAAGATCCCGTTGCGCCACGCAAACCGCGATTACGGGTTTTTTTGCGCGGAATATTTAGTCGTTGTCTACGTTCCCAGAGGCTCTTTCTACTAATACCCAATTTCTCTGCGAGCTCAGTTTCTGTAAGAGACACTTCGTTATCTTGGACGAAGCGTACAAAGTAATCCTCTAATGATGTTTGTGCAGGATCCACCGTGGCTGGATCTGTGCTTTGCAAAGATTCATCGGGTTCTATGGCGAGAAGGCTTTTGGTAATCACACTACCTTCATCAGCCAGTATCACTGCCCGTTCAATGGCATTACCAAGTTCCCTAACGTTACCCGGCCAATGATATTCGAGCATTGCCTTTCTTGCTTCGTCGCCAATTTTTAGTAAAGGTTTGTCGAGTTTACGGCAGCTCTCTGAAAGTAAGTATTCACCAATTTCTAGTATATCTTGATGACGGTTACGCAGCGATGAGAGGTTGAAGCTGACGACGTTTAGGCGGTAGAAAAGGTCTGAACGAAATGCGCCGCTTTCTGTCAGCGCTTGAAGGTCTCTGTGGCTAGCAGCAATAATTCGCACGTTAACAGGCGTAGAATTCGCCCCGCCTACTTTACGATTCTCACCTTTGGCCACCTGTATGAGGCGTGCCTGGGCACTAGGCGGTAATTCTGATATTTCATCGAGGAACAGGGTTCCCCCATCCGCAGCCTCAACCAGGCCTCGATTACCTGCTTTGTTATCGCCGTAGGCCTCTGCACCAAAGAGTTCTGCTTCGATTAAATTTTGCGGCACGGTGGCACAGTTTAAAGTAATCATCGGTGCGTGGGCCCGGTCACTAGACGCGTGTAGCCCCTGAGCGACTAATTCTTTGCCCGTACCTGATTGACCCAATATCAGAACTGAAGAATCAGTAGGGCCAACTTTGCTGATGCGTCGACGCAGGGTTTTCATTACTTCTGATGAGCCGACCATTTCTACTTGATCTAGGGCAAAGGTATTTGATTTTTTCGGGTAGGCGGTTGCTCTTTCTATACTGGCTAATAGATCGCCGGTTTCTGTAGGCAATGCTAGGTAGTCCATTGCGCCAGCTTGCAACATGCTTACTGACTCTTTAATGGTCGGTTCCGCTGCCAGAACGATGACTGGTAATTGTTGACCAATACCCGCCCAGTTACCTCGTATAACTTCATCAACGATCACTAGGCAATCAAATTGCGTCAAAGACTCGGAGGACATATCAGACGAGGCATGTACTTCAATGCCATGATTGCGGATTTTGTTGGCCGTCTCTGTTCTTCGGTTCGAATCTTTGTCGATAAGAATTAGATTAATCATAGGTTGATGGTAGCAAACCCTCTAGAGCGAGTCGCTCTTAGTGTGCGCCTCATTAGCATGTTTGGGTCTCATTTGCGGTGTTGGGTAGGTCACTAAAGCTGGTTTGCACGACAAAATTAGGCGTTGGCTGAAAATGGCCTGAGTTTCGTTGGGAGTTTGGCTATATCCCAGTGGTTGATAGCCCATTCCAGTAGTTGTTGAACAGTCCAATTATGATTAACGGTTAATGGCATACCTAGGTAAATAAGGGCGTTGCCTAAATTCTCCACAGCAGAAGTAATGTTTAGCGCCGGGGCAAAGTTTTGTTTGGAAAGTTTTTTTCCGTCTGCATAGGTTAGTACGGGAATATGGCCATAAACAGGAGGCGTCAATCCTAGCAATTGCATTAGGTGTAATTGTACTGATGTAGTTGTGTACAGATCCTGTCCGCGAATTACGTGAGTGATTGCCGATGCATCATCCACTGCGGTGGCCAAATTATATGACGTTAGGCCGTCTTTACGTTGAATAGTGAAGTCTCCAAATTCCTTGGCTAGATCATGGTCTTGGTTGCCCAAAACTAAATCGTGGAAGGATATTTTGTTTGCGCCCACCAAAATTCGGGTAGATGCATTTTCGCTGGGTGCTAGGTTAGTGCGGCAAGTGCCGGGGTAGACGGAAAAACCGGCCAGTTGCTTACGTGTACAGGTGCAAAAAAAACATCGGGCGGCCAACTTCTTTAGGGCTCTGCTATAGGCACCCTTATGTTGGCTTTGGTATTCAATGGGTAGGTCGCTTTGCAGGCCATGAGCATTTAGCGTTTGTAAAATGGACTCACATGCATTCGGTGCTGTGCGTGGTGGGTCTAAGTCATCAATACGAACTTGCCAGCGCCCACCCCTTTGTTTGATGTCACAATAACTGGCCACTGCAGCAACTAAGCTGCCCATGTGCAGCGGGCCTGTTGGCGATGGCGCAAATCGCCCTAGTAGGTTTGCATTTGGGTGCATTGATTCATTGGCTAAAAGATCGATGGTAGCTTAAAGCGCCGGGCAATGGGATATTCATCCAGGTCTGAGAGTGGGCCTGATTGGAAGGGGTTGGTGGGCGATATTAGGGAATCAGCAGCAAAGACGTGGTTGCGCGCAGCCAGTATTTTGTTTGTGATTTTCTGCTCTAGAGCTGGCCCGGCCGCATTGTCGGCACGCTCACCGTCGCATTTAGCTAGATGATCGCGCCTTTGATTTTCTCGGCAGACTGGCCTAATTAGCCGTGTATCTGCCGCTCTTTGATTTCATCAAGAGATTTGCAGTCAACACATTGAGTTGCCGTGGGTCTAGCTTCCAAGCGGCGTAAGCCAATTTCGATTCCACATGTCTCGCAATAGCCAAAATCATCCAGTTCGAGCAAATCTATGGTTTTATCGATCTTTTTGATTAGCTTGCGTTCCCGGTCTCTAGTTCGCAGTTCTATACTGAACTCCTCTTCTTGAGTTGCACGGTCTGCAGGATCGGGAAAGTTTGCCGCCTCGTCTTGCATATGATTTACGGTGCGATCCACTTCCTCCATCAATTCTGTGCGCCAGTTCACCAAAATGTCTTTCAGGTGAGCTAGCTGCCCTTCGCTCATATACTTCTCACCCCGCTTAGATTTATAAGGTGTGAAGTTACGGAATTGAGAATCTACTGCGGCGCTCGCGCGCTTTTTCACAGTGCGAGTCGCAGGAGTTTTTTCTGTCGCCTTTTTTGCTTTTGCATCAGCCGCCATGGTTGTTTCCTTCATTCGCGGATATTTAAACCCAAGATTAAGAGGGCGCGTAACCTACCAGAAGTGGCGCCGAAAAACTACTATTATATCTGTGAGAATTAGGCAATTTCATAGACCCACGAACTAGTGCAGAATTGTCGCTCCTAAATTTTTGGTAAAAATCATGTACTCACGGCTTAGTAATGATATCAGCCCGTTTACTGTTATGCAGTTGGTGCAACGCGCCAGCGAATTTGAGGCTCAAGGTCAGCGTGTTGTGCACTTTGAAGTGGGCGAACCTGATTTTCAGACAGCGGCGCCTATTGTTGCAGCGGCTCACAGCGCACTTGATGCTGGGCGCACCAAATATACTGCTGCACAGGGGATTAGTGAGTTAAGGCAATGCATCGCAGACTTTTATAAGAGCCAAGACATCGCCATTCCAGTTGGGCGCATTTTGGTTACCAGTGGTGCAAGCGGGGGTTTGGTACTACTGGCGTCATTACTGCTCGACGCGGGTGATGAGCTGTTAATTACAGATCCGGGGTATCCGTGTAATGAAGTGTTCGCCAAGCTTGTCGGCGGGCTGCCGAAAAAGGTGCCGGTTTCTGCCGAAAATCGCTTTCAACCTACACTCGCGGATATCCAAAGCGCCTGGGGCGAAAAGACTAAAGGTGTTTTGCTTGCTTCACCGGCTAACCCTACGGGAACTATGCTCGACGCTGACGAACTTATCGCTATTCAAGGTTTCGTCGCAGCCCAAGGTGGTTTCTTTATTCTGGATGAAATCTATCAAAATTTAACCAGGGATCATGTGACCTATACGTCAGGTTTGAGTCTTTGCCCTGATATTTTTGTGCTTAACAGTTTCTCCAAATACTTTGGTATGACGGGTTGGCGCTTGGGATGGGTAGTTGTGCCTGATGCTGCGGTTGAAGCGCTAACTAAGCTGGCACAAAATTTATTTATCTCGCCCAGTACCCCAGCGCAATATGCTGCAGTTGCGGCTTTTGCAGATGACGCGATGTCCATACATAGTCAGCGCAAGGAAACATTTGAAACTCGAGCAAAGATACTTTACGAAGGTCTCGTTGCGCTTGGGTTCTCTATTCCAGTGATACCCGATGGTGCTTTTTATCTTTATGTAGATATTTCTCATACGAATATGGACAGCGCTGATTTTTGCTGGCGTTTGATCGAGGAATATCAGGTTGCGGTAACTCCTGGATATGATTTTGGCGACAGCGATGCTGGCCGCTATGTGCGCTTTGCTTATACCACCAGTGAAGAAGCTATTCTCCTAGGCTTGGAGCGGATTGATCAAGCTTTGCAAGATTGGGGGCTGAAAGTTTGAAGTTGCCAGAATTATTCGAAGGCACATTGGTTCGGCGGTACAAGCGGTTCCTTGCCGATGTAATTACCAAGGATGGCGAACAGATGACCGTTCATTGTCCTAATACGGGTTCTATGACTGGCTGTGCCGTACCGGACAGTCGGATCTATTATTCAATATCTGACAATGCCAAACGCAAGTACCCTGGAACTTTGGAGTTTGTAGAAAGTGATCATGGCCTCGTGAGCGTGAATACTGGCAGGGCCAATGCATTGGTTGGTGAAGGTTTAACTAATGGCTATATAGAAGCACTGCAAGACTACTCAGCAATAAAACCGGAAATAAAGATCCCTGAAGGAGATGGGCGTTTCGATTTCTTGGCTTCGGCTGACGACCGCCTGGCTTATGTTGAAGTAAAGAGCGTGACCCTGCATATAGAAGGCACGCTAGGTGCGTTTCCTGATTCAGTCAGCGAGCGAGCGCTTAAACATGTAAATGCGCTGGTGCGACGTGTTGCTGCGGGCGATCGCGGAGTATTGATTTTTTGCGCCCAGCATATGGGCCTTGCACGAGTGCGCCCAGCCAGTGAAATTGATCCTCTTTATGCGCAGTCGCTTGAGCAGGCTATTGCAGAGGGCGTGGAGGTACTTGCATACGGCTGTATTACTGACCTAAAGACAATGACACTTGGTCCCCAGCTTGAGTTTTCGCTTACTTAGCCGTGGGTAAGTTCTTCGCTGCATTTAGCAAAAGTTTGCTCAAGCAGCCACAACCCGCGGTGGGGTCATGGCCTAGCGTTGAGTTGGCTTGCTTAGCTAACAAAAGATCCTTTTAGATCCGCATAAGCTTGTACGGAGGTCAGCCGAGCACCAAATAGCTGGATCAGGTGAGCCGCTGCGTGATTGGCGAATCTAGCCGCATCTTGGGGACTGGCGCCTTGGCTTCTTGCAGCAAGACATGCGCCAGCATAAATATCACCAGCGCCATTGGTGTCTACTGGACTAACGGCCAGCCCGTTGATGTTCTTGGCGCCGGACTTGGTTACCACCTGAGCGCCATCGCTACCCAGAGTGATGTACAGTTCAGGTGCGATGTCTTTGAGTTCATTGATGGCGATATCTAGGCGATCGGTTTGTGCCCAGCTTAGCGCTTCTTCAGCGTTGCAGAATAAAACATCTACACCGTTGCCAATGATACTGGTTAACGATTCCCGGAAAAATGAAACCATGGAAACATCAGACAGTGTTAGGGCTGTAGGGATGCCTTCTTCTTTTGCCATTTCGTGACATTTTATCGCGGATGCTGCGCTGACCGGTGAAGAACTTAAGTAGCCCTCGATGTAGAGCATGTTGGCTTGGTTAAGCGCAGGCTGGTCGACTTCATTCATTGTAACGTTGCTGGAGATGCCCAGGTCAGTGCACATTGTTCGTTGCGCATCGTCTGTGATCATGACTAAGCATTGGCCTGAACTTTCGCTGCTCTGGTGATCGATAGTAGATGTGAGAATGCCGGCCTCTGACATCTCATTAGAGAAGTAATTGCCATTCACGTCATTAGCAAGCCTGCAGGCGTAACCTGTTGTTAAGCCAAAGCCAGTGGCCGCAAAAATGGTGTTGGCTGCTGAGCCACCGCTGCATCTGTTCATTGGCTTGTTGCCGAGGGCTTCAACCAATGCACTGATTCGTTGTGAATCAACCAGCGTCATTTGTCCCTTAGGTAATTCCTGGGCTTGCAAAAAGTCTTCGTTGATTGTCACGTCAACGTCGACGATAGCATTCCCAATCCCGTAAATATCGTACATATTTATTCTTCCAGTTTAAGTGTGCTTCTGTGCAACCTGTGCAAAGGCATCGTCGGCTGCTGTGAGAGTAAGGTTAATGATTTCGTCGGTGTGCTCAGCGGATACGAATCCAGCCTCATAAGCTGATGGGGCTAGATAAATGCCGTTGTTCAGCATGATATGGAAAAAGTCATTGAACATTGCGATGTTTGAGGAAGCTACATCCTGATAGTTTTCCGCTTTTTCGATGCCAAAGAAAAACCCAAACATGCCGCAAACGTGATTTTCGCAGACGGTTATGCCGTTTCTGCTAGCGCCTGCAACAAGCCCGGCGATCAATTTATCGGTGGCATTGGTTATTCTGCTATAGACGTCGGCGGTGAGGTGGTTGAGCGTAGTCAGACCAGCGCTCATGGCCAGTGGATTTCCTGAAAGTGTACCCGCTTGGTAGATAGGGCCCAAAGGCGCTATGTGCGACATAATATCTTTGCGCCCGCCAAATGCGCCAACGGGTAAGCCGCCGCCGACGATCTTGCCAAGCGTAGTGAGGTCTGGAGATATGCCATAAATTTCTTGGGCGCCGCCGGGCGCAACTCTGAATCCGCTCATGACTTCATCAAAGATCAAGACGCTGCCAGATTTTTCGGTCAACGATTTCAGCCCACGCAAAAATTCAGGATCAGGGAGAATACAGCCCATGTTTCCTGCAATGGGTTCGACAATCACACAGGCAATTTGACCACCGTATGAGTTAAACAATTGTTCGGTAGCTTGCAAGTCGTTGTAAGGTACCGTGAGTGTTTTTTCGGCTAGTGCTGCGGGTACGCCAGGAGAATTTGGCAGTCCAAGAGTCAGCACACCGCTGCCTGCTTTGACCAGCAACGAATCCGAGTGGCCGTGATAGCAGCCTTCAAATTTGACGATCAAATCTCTGCCAGTAAAGCCTCTGGCTAGACGAATGGCCGACATCGTTGCCTCAGTTCCAGAGTTAACCATGCGCACGCTTTCCATACTGGGCATGATCTCGACGATTTTTTCCGCCAGCTGGATCTCTAATTCTGTAGGAGCACCAAAACCTAGTGCTTTGCCGGCCTGTTCTATCACTGCGTCTATTGTTGGTTTGTGGTTATGTCCCAGAATCATTGGGCCCCAAGAGCCGATGTAATCGATATAGGCGTTGTCATCGACATCATAAATGTATGCGCCTTGGCCTCTTTCGAAAAAAACTGGGTCCCCGCCTACGCCTTTGAAAGCTCGGACCGGGGAATTTACACCGCCAGGAATGGTTTGGCAGGCTCTCTCTATAAGGGCTTTGGACTTAGTTCGAATCATATTGCTCTCGTTTCTTATTTTCTAAAAAGGTTTAATGATGGCTAAAAGAACAACAGGTACGAGTATGAGCACCGGTATTTCATTAAATAGGCGGAAGAATTTTTCGCTATATGGGGTTTCATCGCGCGCAAAAGCCTTGGTTATCTTAAGGCAAAAATGTTGATAGCCAACCAGCCCGAGTACTAAAGCAATTTTGACCCAAATCCAAGTCTGGCCAGAAAGCGCTGCCCAATTAACAACGAGCATCCAGATACCTAAAACCACGGTCAAGATCATTGCTGGGTTCATTATGATTCGCAGTAATTTGATTTCCATGACTTTAAAGCGATCTTTGCTGATTTGGTCCTCAGCGGCGGCGTGATAGACGAAAAGCCTTGGTAGATAAAAAATGCCTGCAAACCAGGCTATGAGTGAAATCAGGTGAAATGCTTTGAGCCAGAGATAAATATTCAATGTCTAGGTTCCTGGTTTTGTCTTTCGATTGCTGATGGTTGGGTTAAATGCTGGTGTTGTCCTAGGTTGCTAGTAGTAAAACCTAGCGCCACTGGCCTAAGTTCCGGTTGGAACTCGGATTGTTTCTTCCATTGGCGGTCATTGAGGTACTATTGTGCGGACCATCCACATTATAAGTAGAACCGTGGATAAATCTCTAAAAAGTCTTGGTGAAGTATGAAAAACTCTTTGTATAGAGTTGTGGAAGATCGGCCTGTTCGCAAAAGCTTATATATAGTACTTATTTGCCTTGCCGTGTTTGCAGCCCTTGGCGGCGGCTTTTTTGCCGGGCAGTTGTATGGCGAGCAGGCGATTGCAGAAAATACAACGCTGCGCGCTACACTGATTGATGTGCAGGCTTCCGAACAAGAGTTGCGCAATAGGGTCGTCGATGCGGAGTTGTCCTTGGCAACGCAAAAGTTCGCGGTGACTAGCATGCGTGAGGAACTCACTAAGATGCACCGTGAAAAAGCCGAGCTGCTTGAGGAGGTCGGGTTCTTTAGAAATTTGATGACTGCGGATGGTGGCCCTGAAGGGTTACGTCTGGGTGATTTTGATTTGCTCCGTGGGGACGACACCAATAGCTACAATTTTGTTATTTTGGTTACTCAGGCTGCAAAAATAAGACGCTTGATATCTGGGCAGGCGGACTTGGTGATTCAGGGCAGCATGAACGGGGCAGACACTGAATTTGCCTTGGCTGAGTTGGATGCAAGCTCAGAGGCGCCGCTGAATTTTCGTTTTCGCTATTTTCAAGATATCGGTGGTGTAGTAACTCTCCCTGAAAATTTTGTTCCCGAGACTGTGATTGTTACCGTTCGTACGAAAAAAGGGCCGTCAGTGGAAAGATCCTTTCCTTGGAATGTACAAGAGGCATAGGATTTGGTGGTTATTCGGCATTGCCGAGTACTTTCATTGATTGAAGCGGTCTGAGTCAATGAGGACTATTTGGTAGATCTCCTGTTGCGGGCTCGAATGCAATTGAGAATGTTAGTGACCAACTTGTAGAAGGTGGGTCGAATGAGGTCAAAGAACGCAAAACAATAGCGCGAGTAAGAGCCAAATCAGGCGCGTTTTAACTACCGCTCAGAGAGCAGTTGAAAGAAAGGTTATAAGGAAGGGCAGATATGAAAGTAATGAAATCTAAACAAGACATTACCCTGGTAGCTGCAGACAGTGAAATTGAAGGCAGTCTGCACTTTAGTAGCCAGCTGTTTGTGAAAGGCAAGGTAACAGGGAATATTTCCGCAGAAGAGCCCGGTGCGGTGGTGGTGATAAGTCCCGAGGGTTTGGTGGTTGGAGATATTCGGGTGCCGAGCGTGATCATTAATGGGCGTCTTGAGGGTAATGTATATGCTGTCGAGCGCTTGGAAGTTACCGCAGGGGCAGAAGTTCAGGGCGACCTTTATTACAGCGTGATCGAGATGCACATGGGCGCTCAAGTCCAGGGTAGGCTAATCCATTCGGAAAATGATTTAAGCAAGAAGGGCACAGTGCATGCTTTGCCAGTAGAAGGTGGGCGTAGTACTTAGTTGCTTAGAGCTTTTGCGCTGGACGTCGCGCATGTTTACTTTTTAGGCAGGGCCGTGTTTTAGCTAGATCTTTCTGTGTTCGTTGCTTTTGGTTTTCGTGTTATGCCTATATGCTTTACTCATACCCACATTTTCGAGACAGCCGATACCTATGCAAGCAGAAATCAATTTTTCCGAAAGTGCTGCGATCAAAGTTAAGCGTTTAATAGATAACGATGGCGATGATTCTCTAAAACTGCGGGTGTTTATAACCGGCGGTGGTTGCAATGGTTTTTCCTACGGATTTACTTTTGATAGCGAAGTTGCTGAAGATGATGCAATGGTCGAACAATCTGGAGTGACTATGGTGGTAGATTCTATGAGCTACCCCTACCTAGCCGGTGCCCAAGTTGATTATGTAGAAAATCTCAATGGCTCGCAGTTCGTGGTAACCAATCCCAATGCATCTGCTACCTGTGGGTGTGGCAGTTCCTTCGCGATCTAATCGGTCGAGGGCGCAATAAGTGAGCCCTGCCGGAGCAGCAGCGGTGGTTTGGTAACAACCGATACCGCTGCCACATGTCTAAGCACTAACTAGCCGGGAAATATTGCCCCAAGTACACGTGTACCCTTAGCGCCGGTTACTGAAGGTATATTGCCAGGCAAATTGTTCATTCTTTGATAGGCAAGCCACGCGAAGGCTGCGGCTTCCAAAGAATCTCCATCCACGTCCCAAAATTCCGTCGGCTGCACAATAATTTTCTTGGCATTATCCAGTTCGCAGTTTACGGCGAGTCGCTGCATGAGATATTTATTTAACCTGCCGCCTCCGCAGACCGCGATAGCTGAGATCTCGCGAGGTTCTTTGCGTATACAGTCCGCTATGCTTTGGGCGGTCAATTCAACTAAGGTTGTCTGCACGTCTTCTATAGGCGGCATTACAGACGTTGTTTGAACTAGGGTTTTTAGATGCCGTTCTAACCAAGGCAGATTGAAATACTCTCGGCCGGTGCTTTTCGGCGCAGCTAATGCGAAGTAGGGGTCTTGAAGGAAGGACTTAAGAAGATTGTCGCAAATTTGCCCGCTAGCCGCCCAAGCGCCATCTTTATCGTATGGCTGGCTTTTATGAGTTTTGCACCATTGGTCAAGCAGTCCATTGCCCGGTCCTGTATCAAACCCCTTTACCTCGTGATCGTCTAATATTGTTAGATTAGCGATGCCGCCGATGTTGAGCGCTGCGACATTGTTATCCAAATCACCAAACAAAATTCTATGGAAGGCAGGAGTCAATGGCGCGCCATGACCGCCTGCCGCCACATCGCGCCGGCGGAAATCAGCAACAGTCGTTATGCCCGTTGTTTCAGCAATGCTATTTGGGTCACCTATTTGCATAGTGAAAGGTGTAGTTCGTGCGCCGGGAGGACGGTGTCTTATTGTTTGGCCGTGGCTGCCTATAGCCGCTATATCTTGCCCGGGGATGCCGAGTACTTTCAGATAACTGTTTATACTCTCGCCAATAAATTTTCCCAGCAAGCTATCGCATTCGCCAAGTTGGTCTAAATCGTCATCTCCAGGTTGACCTAATCCTAATAGGGCTTTTGTTAACTCAGAAGTTATTTCTACGGTTTTTGCGTCGACAATTTCAATCTTTAACTCGTCTTTGCTTTCAATCATATTGACTAGCGCAAGATCTAAACCGTCTACACTGGTGCCGCTCATTGCGCCAATGTATAGCGAGTTGGAAACCTTTTTCATTGGGCGGTAACCAAGGTGATTTGATCTTTGTAGCTATTCAACAGTAAAGCGTACTGTCTGGTTGCTGCGCGAAATTTTGCTAGTTCCTTTTTGGCTACGGGTTTTGCTGTAGGCAGTTTTACCGTACGTGGGTTTTTGTGCGAGCCATTTACCAGGAATTCGTAGTGTAGGTGTGGCCCTGTTGCCCAGCCCGTCGACCCTACATAACCGATAACTTGCCCCTGCCGCACCTTGCGGCCGGACCTTATGTTTTTGCCGAATTTTGAAAGGTGTAGGTATTTCGTTACGAACTGCTCGCCGTGTTGAATAACAATATAACGTCCGTTCGAATTCGATCTCGAGGCCGTTTTAATTCTGCCGTCGCCTGCTGCCAATATTGGTGTGCCCGTGGGTGCTGCGTAATCTATTCCTCGGTGTGGGCGGATGGTCTTATGTAAAGGGTGTCTTCTGCGCAAGTTAAAGCTTGAGCTAATGCGTGAAAACTCTACCGGAGCACGCAAGAAAGCCTTGCGCATACTTACGCCTTTGGGAGTGTAAAAATCTTTGTCACCGTTTTTATTTGTGAATGCCACTGCGGAATATGTTTTTCGTTGGTTGATGAAGTCTGCAGCCAATATTTCGCCGGTGCCGATGTAATCACCGTCTAGATAAAGCTCTTCGTAGATAACAAAAAATTGATCGCCGGGTCTAATGTCTAATACGAAGTCGATATCCCACTGGAAAATTTGCGCTAGACGCATAGTTAATTTGTCAGGAAGCCCTGCTCGCTGGCTCGACAAGAATAGGCTGTCGTCGATCGTTGCATGCTTATAGGAAATGACTCGGTCGGGTAAGGCGGTATTTTTTTCTGCGGCGAAACCGTCTGCTATACGACTAAACTTTAGTGATTCAAGACGCGAAGGGTAATAAGTGAATTTTTCTAGTTGTTCATTCTTTGATTCAAAAATGACGTCGTTACCTGGAAAAATGTTTTTCAGTTGCTTGCCAAGTTTGGTGGAGCTTATTAGATAAAGGTCTTTAGCCGAGTAACCATTGCGTGAAAAAATTAGAGCTAAGCTATCGCCCGCTCTTACTTTATCTTTTTTGCTAATGATTTTTGCGGCTTTAGGTGCGCTGGCTGTTGCTAGATTCGTCGGTGCCAACTTGCTGTGCTCTGTGGCGGTCTCTCTAGGTTTGTCTGTATCGCCCGCGAGCTCCATGCTTGCATCGACGCCGACCGCCTCGGTGACTGCGGCCGAGTCCTTGCTGATTCCGCTCAGGTGCAAAATCAGTAGCCCTATTCCCATCATTAGGATTATACGTTTGTGCAGGGTAGGAAAGCTCATTCTATGGTTTTCGCTCGTCAAGTTGTAAGCATGCGTCGGTAGTGCGCCTGCGGCTTTCTGATTGCAAAAAATTGCATCGTTCGTTCAGCCTGCTGTCCGGGAGTATAAGCGAATCTCGTGGTGAAAAAAGTGTTACTCGTGGGCCCTATTTTGCAATGGTCCTCTCTGATTTAATACAACGCTAGGATCTAGATGTCCCTCTGGCGACTTTGCGAGTTACCATAGGGCTGCTAATCAAATTTAGAAATTATACTTACGTTTTAAGGTGGATATGAAAACACAGGGTCTCATGTATGAGCTACGTTGGCGCGGGCTTATCGCTCAACTTTCTAACGCAGCTGGCTTAGAAGAATATTTGCAGGGTGGTTCGCGGCCTCTGTACTGCGGCTTTGACCCCACGGCAGACAGTTTGCATATAGGGAGTTTGGTGCCATTGCTGGCTTTAAAGCGTTTTCAGCTGCAGGGCCATAAACCAATATTATTGCTGGGTGGTGCAACAGGTCTGATAGGTGATCCATCCGGTAGAGATGACGAACGCAATTTGAACACCAAAGACGTTGTTGGTTCTTGGGTGGAATCTTTGCGTAGCCAAGTAAGTCGTTTTTTGGATTTTGATGGCGCTAACGCGGCGACGATTTGTAATAACCTTGATTGGACAGAGCAGTTGGATGTGGTCACGTTCCTTCGCGATATAGGCAAACATTTTTCTGTTAACGGAATGATTCAGCGGGAGTCGGTAAAGACCCGTCTTGATCGAGAGGGTCAAGGCATATCGTACACAGAATTCAGCTATATGCTTTTGCAGGCAATGGACTTCCTAGAACTTGCGCGACGCGAAGACTGTCTTATCCAAATTGGTGGCAGTGACCAGTGGGGCAATATTGTTTCCGGTATTGATTTGGTGAGGAGGCATTTGGGCAAGGAGGCATTTGCGTTAACTATGCCTTTGGTGACTAAGTCCGACGGCACAAAATTTGGTAAGTCCGCTTCTGGCGCCATCTGGCTAGATGCGAACAAGACCTCGCCCTACAGCTTTTACCAATTCTGGTTGAATACGGCAGACGCCGATGTTGAGTCATTTTTGAAGCTGTTTACTTTTCTGGCCGAGGATGAGGTGGCGGATCTTGCGCTTGCCACCGCAGAACACCCTGAGTTGCGCGAAGGCCAGCGCAGGCTGGCGCGGGAAGTGACCGAGCTGGTTCACGGCGGCGAGGCGTTAAAATCGGCAGAGCGTATAAGCGCCTGCCTGTTTGCTGGGGAGGTTGCAGGCCTAGAGGAGTCGGACTTGGCGCAATTGCAGCAGGATGGCTTGCAAAGTTGTGTCTGTGAACCGGGTATTGGGGTGCTCACAGCTATGGTCGACGTTTCTTTGGTCAAATCTACGGGTGAGGCGCGTAAGCTAATTCAAGGCAATGGGGTCAAGATCAACGGTCAACCTGTAACAGATTCAAAAATGACCATTTCTTTTGCAGATGCCCTGTTAGGTCGATTTTACTTGATACGTAGGGGCAAAAAGCAATATGGGCTACTTGTGCGAGGGTCCTAATTTGACTTTTTTTGCAATTATTTCAATTTATTTCAACTTAGGGGTTGCGCGTAAATTCTCTTTGCGTATTATACGCCTCCCTTGCAGCGACGCCGAAAGCGAAGCAGCAGCTCTTTAAAAACAAATAGCAAGTACGAAGTGACCGCGAATACTAACACATTCGTGATGAACACTTAGTACTAAACAAGCCATTCGTGTGGGAACACGTGATTCGTTTTGAGTAAATGATTAATTGGCATCATGGAGATGTGAAAGGATTTATCCGATCACTGATCTGAAAGTCGAAAAAACTAAACTGAAGAGTTTGATCATGGCTCAGATTGAACGTTGGCGGCACGCCTAATACATGCAAGTCGAACGAGAAAGCACTTCGGTGTGAGTACAGTGGCGGACGGGTGAGTAACGCGTAGGAATCTACCTAGTAGTGGGGGACAACTCGAGGAAACTCGAGCTAATACCGCATACGCTCTTAGGAGGAAAGTGGGGGATCTTAGGACCTCACGCTATTAGAGGAGCCTGCGTTAGATTAGCTTGTTGGTGAGGTAAAGGCTCACCAAGGCGACGATCTATAGCTGGTCTGAGAGGACGATCAGCCACACTGGAACTGAGACACGGTCCAGACTCCTACGGGAGGCAGCAGTAGGGAATCTTGGGCAATGGGCGAAAGCCTGACCCAGCGATGCCGCGTGTGCGAAGAAGGCCTTAGGGTTGTAAAGCACTTTCAGTCGTGAAGAAAAGCTACGATTTAATATGTCGTGGTCTTGACGTTAGCGACAGAAGAAGTACCGGCTAACTCCGTGCCAGCAGCCGCGGTAATACGGAGGGTACGAACGTTAATCGGAATTACTGGGCGTAAAGCGCGCGTAGGCGGTTTGATAAGTGGGATGTGAAAGCCCCGGGCTCAACCTGGGAACTGCATTCCAAACTGTCAAACTAGAGTGTGGTAGAGGGCGGTAGAATTTCCTGTGTAGCGGTGAAATGCGTAGATATAGGAAGGAATACCGATGGCGAAGGCAGCCGCCTGGACCAACACTGACGCTGAGGTGCGAAAGCGTGGGGAGCAAACAGGATTAGATACCCTGGTAGTCCACGCCGTAAACGATGAGAACTAGCCGTTGGGGCCTTTAAGGCTTTGGTGGCGCAGCTAACGCGATAAGTTCTCCGCCTGGGGAGTACGGCCGCAAGGTTAAAACTCAAATGAATTGACGGGGGCCCGCACAAGCGGTGGAGCATGTTGTTTAATTCGATGCAACGCGAAGAACCTTACCACCCCTTGACATACTCGGAACTTTCTAGAGATAGATTGGTGCCTTCGGGAACCGAGATACAGGTGCTGCATGGCTGTCGTCAGCTCGTGTCGTGAGATGTTGGGTTAAGTCCCGTAACGAGCGCAACCCTTGTCCTTATTTGCCAGCGAGTAATGTCGGGAACTCTAAGGAGACTGCCGGTGTCAAACCGGAGGAAGGTGGGGACGACGTCAAGTCATCATGGCCCTTACGGGGTGGGCTACAAACGTGCTACAATGGGGAGTACAAAGGGCTGCAAACCAGCAATGGCAAGCGAATCCCAAAAAACTTCTCGTAGTCCGGATTGGGGTCTGCAACTCGACCCCATGAAGTCGGAATCGCTAGTAATCGCGAATCAGAATGTCGCGGTGAATACGTTCCCGGGCCTTGTACACACCGCCCGTCACACCATGGAAGTGGATTGCACCAGAAGTAATTAGTTTAACCCTCGGGAGGACGGTTACCACGGTGTGGTTCATGACTGGGGTGAAGTCGTAACAAGGTAGCCGTAGGGGAACCTGCGGCTGGATCACCTCCTTAAAACGATAGGCCTTGATTCAGTCACATTTGAGGCTGGAAAAAATAGGTCCAACTCCTAGCGAATTGCGTTGTTCCTACACGAATGGTTTGTTGCTAATAATTTTTTTGAGCACTCTGGGTCTGTAGCTCAGTTGGTTAGAGCGCACCCCTGATAAGGGTGAGGTCGGTGGTTCAAATCCACCCAGACCCACCATAATCGACGAGCGGACTTTAGTGCTGACCCTGCATAATGGGGCCGTAGCTCAGCTGGGAGAGCGCCTGCCTTGCACGCAGGAGGTCAGGAGTTCGATCCTCCTCGGCTCCACCATTTGTTGATCATGCAACAGGCTGCGAACTTGTTACCGTGATTGGGTAACGCGTCAAAAAAAATGTTTAGTCAGTACATACTTCGTCCTTTTCGAGTTTACATTCGATGTGTTCCCTTACTTAATTTAAGAGAACGAACATTTCCGATGTGAACTTGAGCACTTGCTTGAGTTCTGCTCTTTAACAATTCAGAGATAGTCCGCAAAATTATGCGACACCATTTATGGTTTCGCAGAAGTTATGCGGGTACAAAAATTTTTTCTAGATATATGTCTTAGTATTCTCTAGTGAATACAACACTGAAGCGCTTGCGTGGATGTTGCTTTGTAGGTTGATGTTCTTATTGCTGTTCGAGTAGTAATGATTAGACGCCGGCAAGCTTAAGTTGGATCACGGGGAAAGCGAATGAAATAAATGATGAATATGTGATGAAAATATGAAGAGCATGTACTGAAGATGCGTTGGTTTACCAATACATTGGATTATATGGTCAAGCATAAAAGTGCATCTGGTGGATGCCTTGGCAGCTGAAGGCGA